>Ga0255338_1000289_pt1 | contig 193557 bp, 161 predicted proteins | sample MeOH1_35cm_T4_19_FD_203715 | JGI IMG/M metagenome (GOLD analysis project Ga0255338, IMG submission 203715) | Sandy soil microbial communities from University of British Columbia, Vancouver, Canada - MeOH1_35cm_T4_195 | ecosystem: Engineered > Artificial ecosystem > Sand microcosm >... | reverse complement strand
CCTGGCAAATGCGGCTCCAGCAATTCCCAAACCTTATCCGATATATCGTGCCTGCGATGTGCTTGTGTCATATGAGATCCTCCTTCCTTACATCTCATATTTTTTATCTCGTGACTACAATATCTAGCAGAGATTAATAATATCTGATGAGTTGCCATAGTTCCCTAGCAAGTTCATCAGGTTGTTTTTTCCAACGCCATTCAGATTCTTTTAAATGCAGCTCAAAGTTAATTGATACGCCGTTAAACTTTGCAAGCCGTCGTTTGGTAAAGCTCCAAAACGATTCGATACCGTTAATATGGCAATGCCCATCCCGAGCAAATTCATTATTACCATGGAATACACGAAAATGCTTGGAGTATCCTACATCTACCAAACCATTATAACCACGCCAGCCATCACTATAAATGACACTTTCAATTGATACTTTGCCCAGTATTACCGATTGTAAAGTCAATCGCTTACAGTCTGGTACTATTTCGGTATATACCCTGCCATCCCGCTCAAACACACCAAATACAGGTTGCTTTAATGTGCCGCGACCGCGCTTGAGTTTGCCATGATAACCACGTTGCCGTTTTCCACCAAAATAGCTTTCATCAACTTCCACCTTGCCTAACAGCTTGTCTTTAAGGGCAGTCTGATGGTTATAGATTACTTGCCTGAAAATGCCATACCAACGATTAGTCGTGTTACGATTTTTACCTAATAGCAGAGCTGCTTTGCTAGCAGCAATATCAATGCAAAAGCATTGAATTATTTTTTTAATGTAATAATCGCTTAATTCACTGTTTCTTAACATCTTACTAGACCAACAGATCGTATCTGCTAGTCTAGGGCCTTCTTTATTATAGACCTGACACCTTTTTGTTGAATGATTAATACCTTATATAAATTTATTGGACCACACGAAATTATTGCTTTTCTCGCTGCAGCTATCTTTCTTGCAGGTGGTTTGTATTTGGCATTATTTCTAGAAGAAATTTGGCTAAACAGAACAGGAGCACTAATCATTATTGTTGGTGTGCTCCTCGCTTCATCACGTTTTCATGAAAAGAAATTAATCGAAATGCGGGCTAAAAGTGAAAAGGAATTTGAAAGCCATTTTAAAACCTTAGGTCAGGTGTATGAAGGATGGGATAAAGTGATGGATGCATTAGAAAATGTAAATGATATAAAAACAAATATTAATATCAAGAAAATAGATTTAGCCAAGAAAATAGAATTGGTTGAAATGGAGTCAGAATTGAAGACTCTTATAAAAGAAATGTATGATGAATTACACACTAAATCAAAAATAATAATTAAGAAATATGAAATTATACTGATTGTGCTAGGTACACTTCTGAATGGATTCGGAGATCTCTTGATTCTTTTGGTAAGGCACTATCTAGTGTAGTATCTTGTAAATGACTTTATATGTAGTAGTTCAGATTTGATCTGACAGTCACTTTTGCCAAAAGGTGGGATTGCCCGGTTTGATAGAGGTATTGAATCTTTATCACCCAAAGCGCGCAAGCGCAAAGGAGTAATCCCATGAATAATGTTCAACACACAAAATGGGGTCAGGTCGCGAATCAAGAATGTTATCAATGACCCGCAAAAGCAACGCCCGAATACAAATAACCTTCCCTCGATTCATTTTTGAAATGTAACACACAAACTACCCGAGTTGCTCTCGATGATATTTCAAATGATCATCGATAAACGAGCTGATGAAATAATAGCTATGATCATAGTCCTGGTGGTAACGCAATGTCAGTTTCTGACTGGTCGAAGCGCATGCGTTTTCCAAGCGATGCGGCTGCAATTGCTCGGTTAGGAATTGATCGTTGAAGCCTTGATCGATCAGCAGATCCGGCACTCTGCAACCGTCTTCGATGAGTGCGGTAGCGTCGTATTGTCGCCAGTTTTTCTGGTTCTCACCTAGATAATTGCGAAACGCCTTTTGTCCCCACGGGCACTGCATCGGTGCGCAGATCGGCGCGAATGCCGACACCGAGCGGTATATTTCCGGGTAGCGCAACGTCAGTGTCAATGCGCCGTGGCCACCCATCGAATGGCCAAAAATACCGATACGGTCTTGATCGGCGTGGAATTGATTGATAATGATCTGGCGCAATTCCTGGGTGATATAACTTTCCATGCGATAGTATTGTGACCACGGTGTTTGTATCGCATCCAAATAAAACCCCGCGCCAGCGCCGAAATCCCAGTCGTCGGTTTCACCCGCGATACCGGTTTGCCGCGGGCTGGTGTCCATCGACACCAGCATCAAGCCATGCTTAGCGGCATAGCGCTGCGCACCGGCTTTGATCATGAAGGTTTCTTCGGTGCAGGTCAGTCCGGCGAGAAAAAATAGCGCAGGCACTCGCTGATGCTTTGCCTGCGGTGGCTGATAGACTGAAAAACGCATCGGCAAACCGATGACTGCGGATGCGTGCTGATAAAAACCCTGCGTTCCATCAAAACAGCGATGCAGGCTGCGCATTTCCAAAGCAACCATCAATAAATCACCACGGAACGGATCGATTCACCGGCCTTCATCAGGCGGAACCCTTCGTTGATGTTGTCCAGCGTCAACGTGTGCGTGATCAACGAATCGATGTCGATTTTGCCTTCCATATACCAGTCAACAATTTTCGGCACGTCGGTGCGTCCACGCGCACCGCCGAAAGCGGAGCCTTCCCATTTCCGTCCGGTCACGAGTTGGAACGGCCGCGTGCTGATTTCGGCACCGGCTTCCGCCACGCCGATGATGATGCTGCGTCCCCAGCCTTTATGGGTGCACTCAAGTGCCTGACGCATGACCTGTGTGTTGCCAATACATTCAAAACTGTAATCAGCACCCCCGCCGGTCAGTTGCACAATGGCATCTACGATATTGGGTACTTCATTTGAATTGATGAAATGAGTCATGCCAAACTGGCGTGCCATGGCTTCCCGTTTCGGATTGATATCGATACCGATAATTTTGTCTGCACCAACCATTCTGGCGCCCTGAATCACATTTAAACCGATCCCGCCCAGCCCGAATACTGCGACGTTGCTGCCAGCTTCTACCTTCGCTGTAAATAGAACGGCTCCAATCCCGGTGGTTACGCCACAGCCGATATAACACACCTTGTCAAAGGGGGCATCCTGACGAATCTTCGCCAAAGCAATCTCGGGAACGACCGTGTAATTGGAAAATGTTGATGTGCCCATATAATGCAGCAGCGGTTTTCCATTCAGAGAGAAGCGTGAGGTCTGATCAGGCATTAATCCGCGTCCCTGTGTGCTGCGTATGGCCTGACAAAGATTGGTTTTCTGGGACAGGCAGAATTTACATTCGCGACATTCGGGCGTGTACAACGGAATAACATGGTCACCCTTACGGAGTGATTTTACATTGGGACCTACATCGACAACGATTCCAGCCCCTTCATGTCCCAGAATAGCGGGGAACAATCCTTCCGGATCAGATCCTGAAAGGGTATAATAATCAGTATGGCAGATGCCCGTTGCCTTGATTTCCACCAATACCTCGCCGGATTTAGGGCCATCGAGATCTACGTTTTCTATCGTCAGGGGTTGACCCGCGCCCCAGGCAACAGCAGCTCTTGTTCTCATTGAAGTTCCTTTTGTATGTATAAATTGGGATTGATTAATTGTTGAATCGAATTGAGCCGGTCGAATTAACTGTCTTTGCTTGTTCTGCTTTTTCTGTGGTGAATTCCTCGAAGAAATTTATGCTGAGAAATTTTTAAGGAATCAGCTGACTAAATTGTTATATCTATACAAGAAAGTTGTTACCGGTTGAACTTTGATCATTCGGTTTGTCTTTATTTACAGGCTGTACCTTAGTCTAATGGCTATGACTGTTAGAGATGTTACTATCAATCGTAAATATTTTACTAATTAAAACGATCTTTTTGCATGTAATTTGGCAAGATAGATCAGAGCCGGTTTTAAGGTGGCATGATTTCTGACTGGGCGGAGTTTTCGTTGCGTCAATTTCACTAATTTCATTAAAATTAGGATTCAATACGTTAAATATACTAAGATATATGCTCTATTTGTCGAATAAAAAATTCGGCTTTTGTATTATTATCCTAGTATATTTATAGAATGAAATCTAAATTCACTTCATATTTAAAGAGAGGGAAGCTAAGTGGATATATTATTTGCCGGTATTAAGGGTCGATTAATTTTCTTTGGTATTGCCTTTCTGGTTCTGAGTGGTTGTACGACCTATCCGCATCTTACCAGCTCAATCGAAAGGACTCCTCATGATTATCTGATCGGTCCAGGTGATAGCGTCAATATTATCGTGTGGCGAAATCCTGAAATCTCAATGTCTGTTCCAGTCAGACCAGATGGAAAGATCACGACTCCTCTGGTTGAGGATCTGCCGGCAAGCGGCAAGACATCCACGCAACTGGCGCGTGATATCGAAGAAACATTATCCAAATATATTCAGCAACCGGTTGTAACGGTTATTGTTACGGAATTTATTGGTCCGTTCAACGAGCAGATTCGGGTGATTGGTGAAGCAGCCAAACCCCAGGCGCTCCCGTACCGTGAAAACATGACGTTAATGGATGTTCTCATTGCAGTTGGGGGTATTACGGATTTTGCAGCAGGAAATAGAGCCAGGATTATCCGTACTGTGGATGGGGAGCAGAAGCAATTCAAGGTTCGCTTGAATGATTTGATAAGGGATGGTGATATCACGGCAAATGTGCCCATGCATCAGGGCGATATACTGGTCATACCGGAAAGCTTCTTTTAATGGATCATCTGCGATTCGATGATCTGGACGCAACACATACAAAGCGAGTGTCTGAAATATGAGTGAGTTGATCGCTCTTCTATATGTTTATGTTAAGGGCATCTGGAAATATCGCTGGATAGCGGTTGCTATTATTTGGAGTGTGGCAATTATCGGATGGGGGGTCGTTATTAAACTGCCAAACGATTACCAGGCCTCATCAAGGATTTATGTTGATACCCAGAATATTTTAAGGCCGCTCATGGCAGGGATGACAGTCTCTCCAAATCCACAGCAGCAAATTTCAATGATGGGACGTACGCTCATCAGTCGTCCAAACGTTGAAAGAATAATCCGCATGGTTGATCTGGATATTACGGTTGAGACAGAAGAAGACAGAGAGCGTCTGGTCACGGAATTGATGAAGGAAATCAAGCTTGGTGCGGCTGGTTCAGGTTCGGGTGGGGATAATATTTATTCGATTTCTTACAATAACAAGAATCCAATCCTTGCAAAGGATATCGTGCAGTCCTTATTGACGATATTTGTAGAAGAAGGTCTTGATAGAAAGAAGGGAGATTCTTCATCGGCGCTTCAATTCATAGATCAGCAGGTTGCTGAATTTGAAGCAAAACTGATTGCAGCAGAAAATGCACTGACTGAATTTAAGCAGAAAAATATCGGATTGCTTCCTGGGCAAAGCAATGGTGATTATTACAATCAATTACTGAAAGCGGAAGAAGATCTTAAGCAATCCCAACTCGCATTAAAGGAAGCAGAAAAAGCCCGCGATGCGATCAAAAAACAGATTAGTGGTGATGCGCCGGTTTTTGTCGTGGAATCATTTGCTACGTCGCCGGATACAATAGTGAATCCGGAACTGGACGCGCGGATCCGGACCCTCAAGGGAAATCTGGATAACCTGAGATTAAATTTTACAGAGAAGCATCCTGATGTTGTTGCAACGAACCGGCTGATTGCCCAGCTTGAAGAACAGAAAAAGGAAGAAGCTAAATTAACTTCACCAGGCGGTAATGATCCGGGAAGGAATTATAGCCCGATGTTGCAACAATTGAATGTTGCACTAGCTGATGCAGAAGCTTTGGTAGCTTCAGTAATTGCCCGGGTTGAAGAGTACCAGGCGCGCTATAATCGATTGAAGTCACTGAGCAGCGCTATCCCAAAAGTTGAAGCTGAATTTACACAACTTAATCGAGATTATGCAGTTAACAAAGCTAACTATGAGCAATTGCTGGAACGTCGTATTTCAGCACATATGTCAGGTGAATTAACTTCTGCTTCGGGTCTGATGTCATTCAGGATTATTGATCCACCGAAAGTTCCGGAAATACCTGTTGGTCCAAATCGCATTAAATTGCTTACGATCGTATTTTTCTCTGCTTTATTGGCTGGTATCGGATGTGCTTTTCTGATCAGTCAGGTAAGACCGGCCTTCTATAGTCAGAACAATCTGCGCGAGGTTACAAAAATTACCGTATTAGGTGCAGTGCCGATGGTTTGGACTGATCAGCAGAAGACGCAACGCAAAAGACGTCTCTTTGCATTCGGGTTGTCGTTGTTGCTACTGACCGGATTATATGGAACGCTACTGTTGTATTCTGAGAATCTTGTGCGGCTGGTGGCCAAAGCACCTTTCTAGATACAGATTGATCGCATAAATAGCTGATAGACAGCTTTAATGGATCCTGATTTTAGCATTGGGAGATGGTATGAGCATTATTGAGAAAGCAGTAGGAAAGCTTGAAAAAGAAGCCAGTTTTGAAGCGAAGAAATCTTTAGATAACGCTAACCCATACCTTAGTCAAGAAAAGGTGGTTCCGGGTGACAATCAGATGCAGGCCGCAGTTCATATTGAGGAATCTAAGTCTGCTATACCGGTAAAAACAAGCATCGATGCGGCCAGATCAAATTATATTGACATTGATCTTAACAGACTCTATCAGCTTGGTATCGTTACGCCAAATCAAGGTAAAACACAAGTTGCTGAGCAATTCAGGATCATTAAAAGACCAATTCTAACTAAGGCTTTAAAGCAGAGAACGGAGAATGGGAAACATGGCAATCTGATAATGATTTCCAGTGCGCTTGCTGCTGAAGGGAAAAGTTTCTGTGCATTAAGTCTGGCTATGAGCATCGCATCTGAAATGGATAACAGGGTTTTATTGGTTGATGCGGATGTCGCGAGACCATCCATTCCAAGAATTCTTGGGTTTGGAGTAAAAAAAGGATTGCTTGATATTCTTCTGGATGAGCGGCTCGATATTGCGGATGTCCTGAATAAAACAAGCGTTGAGAAACTCAGTATCATTACCGCGGGGGCTCCTCATCCACACGCAACTGAGTTGCTTGCGAGTCAAGGCATGGAAAAGATACTGGATGAAATGGCACAGCGTTATAACGACCGAATTATCATTTTCGACTCCCCTCCCTTGTTGTTAACCAGTGAAGCGCACGTCCTTGCTGCGCGCATGGGACAGATTATTCTGGTCGTAGAAGCGGAAAGAACAGCTCAGCAGGAATTGAAACTGGCATTAAGTCAGATTGAATCCTGTGAGAATATCAGCTTGATCTACAATAAAGACAGAGCACTCTCGCATAGTGAATATTATGGATATTATTCATGAAATTACCACAGAATAACCGCAGCGATATTCTATTATCCTCAGTTTTCTGTGCGGTCTTTGCATTATCTTCTTTGTATTCGACTGACTCCGTATCGGCTGAATGGAATCTAAGGCCGACGCTTACGGTCAGTGAAACCTATACAGATAACTTGAGATTAGGCGGTTTAGGTGGAGTGGGTGGTTTAGGTGGGTTTGGCGGGTTTGGCGGATTCGGTGGGAGCACTAAAAAAGAAGGAGATTTTATTACCCAGATCAACCCGGGTTTTTCTCTGGCTGGTTCAAGTCGTCGTTTCAAGCTTGATTCCAACTACATCATGAATAATCTCATTTTTGCTGAGAATCTTGACCGGTCAAGAATCAGGCATAGATTGAATGCTGACGCGACCGCTGAATTAATACGAGATTTGTTTTTTGTCGATGGGCGTGCTGCAATTTTTCAGCAGAATGCTTCATTGCTCGGGGCGCAGACTACTGACAATATTAACCTTACTGGTAACCGGGTAGACATGAGGATATATAGTATTAGCCCTTACCTCCGCCACCGATTCCAGGATTTTGCAACAACCGAGCTGCGCTATACACACGGAATTGTTGAATCCAGTGCCAACGGGCTTCGGAATAGTCAACGAGATACTTATCAGTTTGGCTTAAATAGTGGAGATTATTTTAGAATTCTGAATTGGGGTCTTAACTACAGCCATAATACAATCCATATTGACGGAAACAATTTTCGTAGTGGTCGAACCATAGAAATGGAGCAATCCATAGCGAATCTACGATATAACGTTACGCCTCGATTTGGATTAACAGCAACTGGTGGATATGAAAGAAACAGTTTTGTTTCCGTCAGAGGGAGCCCTAGTAGCCCACGCTGGACGGCTGGTTTTGTTTGGGTACCGGATGAAAGAACTACGATCAATGTGCGGGCAGGACAAAGATTTTTTGGACCTACTTTTGGTGGTGAGCTTGATCATCGCGCACGGCTAACAACATGGAATGCCACGTATAGCGAAGACATTACGACAATGAATCAGCAGGCAGGGCAATTTAATGCTTCTGGATTACCAAATATTGATCCTTTTGGTGGCCAAGCCCTGCTGGGACTTAATAATTTTTTGACCAACCGTGTCTTTCTGCAAAAGCGCTTCCAAGCATCAGTAACAGTTAACGGTGCAAAAAATACAGCAACCCTTACTGTATTTAATATGTTTCGTCAAGCCTATACACCGGCTATTGAAGACTTTGAATTGCTGGGAACTGATGCTGTACTACTGAATAAAACAAAACAGATGGGTGGAAATGCGCTATGGAGCCATCGAATCACCCCACGCACAAGCGTAAATTTTAATGCCAGTTTTATCCGGTTCAAGTTCCTGGCAGCAGATAGAGTGAATGATAATTTAATCTATTCGGTCGATCTGACTAAGCGGTTTCTGCCAAACGTGACGGGTGTGTTGCAGTACCGGCGTATTGAGCGTGATTCTAATCAATTTAGTACTGCTGTCGCCAATATGATTACAGCTTCGTTAACTATGAATTTCTAGCAGGTACTCATGTACGAAAGTTTTTATGGTTTTAACGCCAAGCCCTTTCAATTAAAACCGGACCCCAGTTTCTTTTTTGGGAGTAAGGGGCATAAGCGTGCAATGGCTTATCTGGAATATGGGCTTTCTCAAGGCGAAGGTTTTATTGTTCTGACCGGAGAAGTGGGTGCGGGTAAAACAACACTGATGCGTAATCTTTTCAGAAAATTGCAAACATCAGAGATTGTGGCTGCACAGATAGTTAACACGCATCTTGATTCAAACGACATACTGAGATTAGTGGCTGCGGCATTCGGTTTGTCGCATGATGCGACATCAAAAGCGGCATTATTGCTGGAACTCGAGCAATTTCTTCGTCAGTGTGATCAACAGGGCAAGCGTGCTTTATTGGTGGTTGATGAAGCGCAGAATCTTTCTGCGCATACGTTGGAAGAGCTCAGGATGCTGTCTAATTTTCAGACAGAAGATAAGCCTTTGCTGCAAACTTTCTTGCTGGGACAACCTGAGTTTAGAAGAACATTACTTGGTGCCAATATGCAGCAATTGCGGCAAAGGGTTATTGCGACCTATCACCTGGGTCCGCTCGATTTGCTGGAAACAAGAAATTATATTGAACATCGTTTAAAAACAGTTGGCTGGAATAATGATCCAGCAATTGATGAAGATGCTTTTTCATTAATTTATAACTATACCAATGGTATTCCACGAAAAATAAATTTATTCTGTGATCGGCTGTTAATGATGGGATGTCTGGAAGAGTTGCATTATTTTGGGAAAAAAGAAGTCGATGATGTGATTTCTGACTTTCAACAGGAATTTGACCTGACTACAAGTAATGATAACGAGTCATTTGCAACTGCCAATGGCTTACAAAGCGAGAGATTGGCGGATGAAAATGATCTGGAAAGAATGGACAGCCGGCTCGTAAGAATAGAAAAATCCTTTATTACTGTGCTTGATTTGCTTAAACAGGTTTTATCTTTACCAAAAGTGCAGAATAGATCACAGAAAGATGAAACGTAATATCCTGCCACGATTCGACAAATAAAATTATAGGCCGTGATGGAACGAGAACCCATACGTAATGCCATGACAATTGACGTTGAGGATTATTTCCAGGTCTCAGCATTTGCTCCCCATATTCCGAGAGAATCATGGGATTCCATTCCTTGTCGGGTGGAGCATAATATTGAGCGTATCCTTGGTCTACTCGATGAAAAACAGGTAAAAGCAACCTTCTTTACATTGGGCTGGGTTGCAAAGAGGTACCCAGAAATGGTTGGACGTATCGTCAATAACGGCCATGAGTTAGCGAGTCATGGCTGGGGGCATGAGCGCGTATTTGATCTTGAACCGGCGCAATTTCGTGACGATATTGTGCGCAGCAAAGCCTTGCTGGAAGATATCAGTGGTCAACCTGTGCAAGGATATCGAGCCCCCAGTTTTTCTATCAACAGCCAGAATCTATGGGCTTTTGATTGTCTGGCAGAAGCAGGCTATCGATATAGCTCCAGCATTTATCCTGTGCAGCATGATCATTATGGTATGCCCGATGCGCCACGCTTCCCGTTTTATCCACTGAAAAATAATGGGCTGCTTGAACTGCCCGTTACGACAATTCGACTATGGGGAAGAAACTTGCCAGCCGGTGGAGGTGGTTACTTTCGACTGTGGCCCTATTCAGTTTCAAGATGGTTTATTAATCGACTGAATGAGACGGAACAGCATGCGGCCATTTTTTACTTTCATCCCTGGGAAATAGATGTGGATCAACCGCGTCAGCAGGGCATCGATCTGAAAACACGTTTCCGACATTATCTTAATTTACAGAAAATGGAAAGCAGGATTAGAACATTAACCCACGATTTTAAATGGGGTCGAATGGATCACATATTCTTGCCTGAGTTCAATGAATCAATTGGTTGATTTACTGGCATATAATCTATGACAGATCAGTTACTTGAAAAAATATTGATTCATTCGCTGGAACCGGGCAATGTGGAAAAGTGGGATCAGTTTGTATTGACTTGCCCAACAGCAACCTTTTTTCATCGAGCAGGGTGGCAATCTGTGATTGAAGGAGCTTTCAGGCATAAAACCTGGTTTCTGTATGCCGAGAGTAATGGAGAAATTCAAGGTGTGCTACCTTTGGCAGAAATCGACAGCAATCTTTTCGGACACTCGCTGAGTGCGTTGCCTTTTTGTGTGTATGGCGGGATAGCGGCGATCAGTGATGCAGCCCGTGATAAACTGGATCAGGCGGCTCAGGAACTTGCCTGCCAGCTGAAAGTAGATTATCTGGAATATCGTAATCTGGATAGGCAACACCCGGATTGGCCCAGAAAAGAATTGTATGTGACTTTTCGTAAAGCCATTGATCCGGACATTGAAAAAAACATGCAGGAGATCCCGCGTAAACAGCGTGCCATGATTCGTAAAGGGATAAAGTATGGATTGCAGAGTGTGATCGATCAGGATACCGAGCGCTTCTACTTTGCCTATGCGAGTAGTGTGCATCGGCTGGGTACGCCCGTATTCTCAAAAAAATATTTTCGTTTGCTGAAACAGGTGTTTGCAGACGATTGTGAAGTGATGACAGTTGAGAAGGATGGTCGTGTAATTAGCAGTGTCATGAGCTTCTATTTCCGTGATGAAGTACTGCCTTATTATGGGGGTGGAACGAATGAAGCAAGGGAACTGGCTGCCAATGATTTTATGTATTGGGAATTGATGCGACGTAGCTGTGAGCGAGGCTATAAGATATTTGATTTTGGCCGCAGCAAATTGAATTCAGGGTCTTTCAGTTTCAAAAAGAACTGGGGTTTTGAGCCAGAACCGCTTCACTATGAATATCGACTGATTAATGCGACCAAGATACCGGATAACAACCCGACTAATCCAAAGTATCAGTTTTTTATAAAAGTATGGAAGAACATGCCGATTTCACTGGCTAATTTCATTGGCCCCCATATCGTGAAGAATTTAGGGTAATGCATGTCGAAGCCAGGATTGCTTTATCTCACGCATAGAATTCCATATCCACCCAACAAAGGTGACAAGATTCGTTCTTTTCACTTGCTCAAGCACCTCAGTCAGCAATATCGGGTGCATCTGGGTACCTTTGTTGATGCGGATGAAGACTGGCAATATGTCGACCCTGTTAAACAATTCTGCAGTGAAACCTGTTTTGTAAAACTTGATCCGGTGTTTGCACGGGTGCGCTGTCTATCAGGATTGGCCAGGAATCAGCCACTGACCTTGCCATACTATGAGAATGGTCAGTTACAGCAATGGGTTGATTCAGTATTGGCGGCTCAGTCAGTGGATCGGATTATTGTTTTTTCATCAGCGATGGCACAGTATGTTGTACATATTCAAAATATTCCTCGCCTGATTGATTTTGTTGATATTGATTCAGACAAGTGGAGGCAATACGCTGAGACCAAATCATGGCCAGTGAGCTGGGTTTATCAGCGTGAATCTGAGAAGTTGTTTGAATATGAAAAAGACATTACACGGGCATTTGATTGTGTGACATTTGTGTCGAAGAAAGAATCGGATATATTCAGGCAGCTTTTTCCTGAAGCGCCTGCCAAGGTAAGTTATTTCAACAATGGTGTGGATATTGACTATTTTTCCCCGCTGAATAGCTATCCGAATCCTTATGAAAAAGGTGGTCGTGTGCTCGTATTTACAGGCGCGATGGATTACTGGGCCAATGTCGACGCGGTTGTTTGGTTTGCCAGAAGTATTTTTCCTGAAATCTGCTTGCGTGTGCCTGATATTCAGTTCTATATCGTTGGTAGCAGACCCACGAGTCAGGTTCTGGCATTGGCAAAGATCCCAGGGATAACGGTGACAGGCGCAGTAGCTGATATAAGGCCTTATTTGATGCATGCAGCGTGTGCTGTAGCACCCTTACGGATTGCGCGTGGCATACAGAATAAGGTGCTGGAAGCCATGGCGATGGGGAAGGCAGTAATTGCTTCACCCCAGGCAATGGAAGGTATCTGTGCGATCCCAGGGAAAGAATTATTTGTTGCTGGCGATGAAGCGCAATTTGTAAATCAGGCGGTTCAGCTAGTCATGGAAAATGAGAGTGAAGCCATGGGTAAAGCGGCAAGAGATAGAATTTTGACAGATTACAGTTGGTCTGAAAGCCTGAGTCGGATTGATCAACTCCTGTTATCATCCGGTGAGGCTAATCTGACATGAATATGCTGGTAACAACTAATCAGTCCATTAATGATTCCCACCCTGAAAATGGTCTTGGTCTGGCGACAGTCATTACCATTGCAATTATCATCAGTATGCTGGGGGCTTATTATCAGACAGCTTGGCCCATGGTCATGACATGGTACCGATCAGATACCTATGCGCACGGTTTTCTCATCGTGCCTTTTGCGATTTACATGATCTGGGGTAGACGCCACGAGTTGATGGCGCTTCATCATCAGTCGAATCCTTCGGCTATTTTCTTTCTGGGCTTGCTCGGATTTCTCTGGTTGATTGCTGAAATGGCCAGTGTTCAGGTACTGGCGCAATATGTGCTTGTTGCCATGATACCCGTTACTGTTGCTGCGATTCTTGGTTACAGGGTTTTATTGGCGCTTGCTTTCCCACTGGGATATTTATTCTTTGCAGTTCCTTTTGGTGAAGTATTAATCCCCCCTTTAATTGAATTTACGGCAGATTTTACTATCCGCGCACTCCAGTTAAGCGGTATTCCGGTTTATCGCGAAGGCTCTTTCTTTTCCATTCCCAGCGGAAACTGGTCGGTAGTGGAAGCATGCAGTGGATTACGTTATTTAATCGCATCCGTAACACTCGGAACACTTTATGCCTATCTGACTTATCGCAGTTTAAACAGGCGGCTGATATTTATTGGTTTTTCCATTGCTATTCCAATTCTGGCCAATGGCATTCGCGCTTATCTGATCGTGATGACTGGTCATTTAAGCGATATGCAACTGGCAGTAGGGGTGGATCACCTGATCTACGGATGGGTCTTTTTCGGTCTTGTCATGCTGCTCCTGTTCTGGGTTGGCTCATTCTGGCGTGAAGACGATACTGGCACGATAAAAGAACAGAATTCACACACTACCGGAGGACTCCGTGAAACGACTTCCATCAGGAAAACCTTGTTTATTGCCTGTGCGGCATTAATTGTTACTTTTATATGGCCGATTTATGCAGCTTATCTTGAAAAAAGCACAACCCAAGCGATCAATCCTGATACAAATATTGTCATCTTGAATCCAGCATGGAATATTCACGCCAATCCCGTTTCTGATTGGGAGCCAGTCTATATCGGTACGCCGGTCAAATATCGTCAGAGTTACTCTCAAAAGAGCGATCAACCGGTCAGTCTCTATGTGACTTTCTATTTTAATCAACAGCAGGGGCAGGAGCTGATTAATGCCGGTAATATAATGGTGCCGGAAATCGATGCACATTGGCGCAGTGTGGGTCAAATCAAACGAACTGTTGATATCGGTTCGGAAAAAATAATGGTGACGCAGAATCACTTGCAGTCAGCATCAACCCGGTTGCTGGTATGGCGATGGTATTGGTTGGGTGATAGTGAGACAACAAGTCCCTACCTTGCCAAGGCAATTCTTGCCAGAAATAAACTTCTGGATGAGGGAGACAGCGCCGCAGAAATTATTATCGCAACCCCTTTTGACACTGATATGGATAAGGCAGTGCAGGAATTAAGGCAATTTATCGTGGATATGAAACCGATGATTCTGGAAGGGCTTGACAATACACTTCCTGACTAGGAATCCTGGTTTCTTGAAATAAAAAGCCTCTATAAGAATATCAATATTTCGTGAGTCCTTTAGTTATTGTTTATTCGAATAATCTAATGGATTTTGTTTTAGAGAAGATCGCTTTCGACAGTGCAAGGAAAATGGAAAACCCGAAGATAGTGGTATTAACTGGTGATTTATCGTATGCCGTGCGACGGGGAATTCTGAGAATTAACCAGGCAATTCCAGATATATCATGGTTGATTGTCATACACTCACCTGTTAAGACTTTCAAAGTACTATTGAAAAATCAATGGCGAAATCTTTGTCGTAATGGATTGCGCTGGATACCCTATCAATTGGGTGAGATATTCAAACTTGTATTCTCCATAAAGCTAGAACCGCTTACGATAACAGATCCAGGGTATTATTACAGTCAAGAAGCTTTTCAATCGTATTCGAATATTACAATCCTTACAGTTCCTGATATTCATGGTGCTGATACGTTAGAAGCCATACAAACATTCTCACCAAATCTAGGTATTTCTCTGGCTGCTCCCATTCTCAAGAAAGCACTATTTTCAATACCAAAACTTGGAACATTGAATTTACACAAAGGTAAATTACCCGATTTTCGTGGGATGCCGCCCGCATTCTGGGAATTATGGAATGATATTGATTTAGTCGGTTGTTCTGTGCATTGGGTTGATGAGAAGCTGGATTCCGGGGCTGTAGTGAAAGAGCATACTATTCAGAAGCAACCTTTTTCCACTCTGAAGGGTTTACAACTTAGTTTAGATGAAGTTGGTTGTGATTTAATGTCATCTGCTGTGAAAGCAGTTCTTGAAAATACGGCCCAGGCAGTGCCGCAGACTGCGGGTGGTAAAACTTACAGAAAGCCGACTCTGGAACAGATAAACAGCCTCAATCGTAAAATGCAAGCGAAGTTGGCTCTGCCAGGATCCTTACTTAGGTATCTAAAAGACAGTATCTTTTTTACGAGGGTATGCTACCAGCGCTGGTTACCAGTTTCCCTTAAAAAGCCAAAAATAGTTGTGCTGTTATATCATCGGGTGAGTGATGATACCCGCGATAACCTGACTGTAGGGATTGAACAATTCGATAGGCAAATGGCCTTGCTCAGGCGTCATTATCATGTGCTGTCAATCCATGAGTTAATTCATGATAGTAATATTAAAGTATCTGCAAAGCCTATGGTTTGTGTTACTTTTGACGATGGATATTTAGATAATTATGAGAATGCTGTTCCTGTTTTGTTGAAACATGGTATTCCAGCAGCTTTTTTTGTTTCGACAGGCATTATAGATCGTGGAGATGTGTTTCCACACGATATAAGGCGACAAAACCCTAAATTGCCAGTAATGACATGGCAACAGCTTAGAATCATGCGAGATGAAGGTTTCACCATAGGTTCTCATTCTGTAAACCATATTGATTGCGCGAGTGAGGCTGAGGAGACCGTTCGTTATGAGCTTATTCAATCACTCATGGATGTCAGGCGGGAGCTTGGTCTGCAAGAGGTGATGTTTGCCTATCCGTATGGTGGTCGTCACCATATGACGCCACAACGTCTGCAGCTCGTAAAAGAAGCGGGTTATGCCGCATGCTTATCAGCTTATGGAGGGGTCAATATTAATACAATTGATCGTTTTAATATCGTACGGAGCGGTATACATTATGAATTCTCGGATTGGGCATTTCGTAATCGCTGCGAGGGCTATTAATGGTCGACAGCGCTCCGCCGTTGATTCTTCATGTTATTCATCACCTGGTAATAGGCGGAATGGAAAATGGTCTGGTTAATCTTATTAACAGACTGCCGGAATCCCGTTTTCGGCACATCATCGTTTGTATCGACCATAGTTCAGACTTCAGTCGGCGGATTACGCAAAGAAATGTTGACATCATTTCGCTCAATCGGCCTGATCGTGGAATATGGACTGTCAGAAGGGATCTGTATCATTTGTGCAGAACCTTGAGACCTGCAATTGTGCACAGCCGCAATCTCTCCGGGTTGGATGCATTATTGCCGGCACGGCTGGCGGGTGTTCGTTACTGTATTCATGGTGAACATGGCCGGGATGTCGATGATCTGCACGGTGAGAATGCTAAACTGATATGGCTGAGGCGGCTGCATAAGCCGTTGGTAAATCGTTATATTACGGTATCCAAGGATATTGAACAGTACATCATTAACAAGGTTGGCGTTAAGCCTGACAAAGTCTCGCAGATATATAATGGCGTCGATACCGAGAAGTTTTTTCCGGTTACCCATAAACCGCAAGGTGTATTACCGGATCATTTTATGAGCGATGGAAAAATAGTGATCTGTACGGTGGGGCGAGTTCAGGCTGTTAAAGATCAGCAGACGTTGTTGCGGGCTTTCTCCGGGTTTCTGAAAAGATATCCAGTCTGTCATTCAAAAGTGTACCTTGCTATTGTAGGGGATGGGCCTCTGCTGGAAGATTTAAGGCAACTGGCTGCATCACTGGGAGTGTCAGATCATGTCTGGTTTCCGGGTAGTCTGGATTCAGTCGCGGTAATATTGCAGGCATCTGATATCTTTGTTCTACCCTCTCTGGCAGAGGGTATTTCCAATACGGTACTGGAAGCAATGGCAACAGGATTGCCTGTGATTGCCACGCGTGTAGGCGGTAATGTTGAACTGGTGACAGAAGGCCTGAATGGGCGTTTCTTTTCACCGAGAGATGTGAATGGTTTAATGGAATTGCTGGCTGGGTATATCATGAAAATTGATGAATTAAAGAAACATGGCCAGGCTGCGAGAAAGACTGCCTTAGAGCGTTTCAGCCTGACAACGATGGTATCGAATTACCAGAAAGTCTATGAAGATTGTACGCGTCATTGATATGATTGAATGGATACGTCGGTTCCTGACTGTAAGGGTGATTAATCAAATTCCGTGATTAAATTAAGAATTTCTAAGAGAGGACACAAGAATGTGTGGAATTGTTGGTCTGTTTGATCTGTATGGTAAAAATGAAATAGACCAGCAGCTTCTGGGTCGCATGAATCAAACCCAATTGCACCGTGGACCGGATGAGGGGGAAATTTATACTGAAGCAGGTTTGGGACTGGGGCATCGTCGCTTATCGATTATGGATGTGTCGAGTGGACAGCAGCCGCTTTTCAATGAAGATGGCAGTGTGGTCGTCATTTTTAACGGTGAAATCTATAACTTTCAGGATCTTGCGAAGGAGTTGATTGACTTGGGGCACAGTTTCAGAACGCATTGCGATACCGAAGTCATTGTACATGCCTGGGAAGAATGGGGAGAACGATGTGTGGATCGTTTCCGGGGTATGTTCGCATTTGGTTTGTGGGATCGGAATCAGCAAACGCTTTTTATGGCTCGGGATCGGATGGGGATCAAGCCATTCTATTATGCGTTACTGAAAAATGGTTTATTTATATTCTCTTCAGAGCTTAAGGCAATCCTGGCTCATCCGGATTTTGATCGTGAAATGGATCCCTGTGCGATAGAAGATTACTTTTCCTACGGATATATTCCAGAACCAAAAACAGTTTTTAAGTATGCCAGCAAACTTCTGCCGGGACACTACCTGATACTGCATCGCGGGCAGAACATGTTGCAACCCAGGCGGTATTGGGATGTGCCCTTTAAGGTGAATGACTCAATAACAATTCAAGAAGCTCAGGAAGAGCTGATTGTGCTGCTGCGTGAGTCAGTTAATATCCATTTGATGACCGAAGTGCCATTGGGTGCTTTCTTATCCGGGGGCGTTGATTCGAGTGCAGTCGTCGCGATGATGAGTGGTTTGATGAATGAGCCGGTTAATACCTGCTCGATTTCTTTTGGTGACCCGGCTTTTAATGAATCCCGGTATGCGCAGGAAGTTGCTGATCGTTATCATACAAACCATCAGGTGGAGCAGGTTGAACAGGATGATTTTGATCTGATCGATAAGCTTGCATTGCTCTATGACGAGCCCTTTGCAGACAGTTCTGCAATGCCGACCTATCGTGTGTGTGAGCTGGCACGGAAACGTGTGACGGTTGCCCTGTCCGGTGATGGGGGTGATGAAAATTTTGCAGGCTACCGCCGTTACCGCTGGCATTTGTACGAAGAGAAACTCAGATCCATTATGTCGCTGGGGCTGCGGAAACCTTTATTCGGTCTGTTAGGAAATATTTATCCCAAAGCGGACTGGGCGCCCAAGGTTTTTCGTGCAAAGTCGACTTTTGAGGCATTGGCGCGGGATTCGGTCGAAGGATACTTCCATAGCGTTTCCATCATGGGCGATAAAATGCGCCAGCGCTTATTTTCACCTGCCTTTAAACATAGTCTGAATGAATATCAGGCGATCTCTGTTTTGCAAACCTACGCACAGCAGTGTCCGACGGAAGATCCTTTGTCGCAGGTGCAGTATCTGGACATGAAGACCTATCTGGTTGGCGATATTCTGACGAAAGTGGATAGAGCCAGTATGGCGCACGCTCTGGAAGTGAGAGTGCCATTGCTTGACCACAAACTGGTCGAATGGATTTCAAGCCTTCCATCCTCAATGAAGCTGAAAGGGAATAACGGCAAATATATCTTCAAGAAAGCATTGGAGCCACATTTATCAGATAATATTCTTTATCGGGACAAAATGGGCTTTGCCGTGCCACTGGCAGACTGGTTCAGAGGCGCGTTGCGGCAAAGAGTGCGTGCCGCAATACTGGGGCCTGTGCTGGCTGAAACGGGTTTCTTTAATATGGAGTTTTTAGAAGAGATGCTTGATCATCATCAATCGGGAAGACGTGATTACAGCGCTTCCCTGTGGACATTACTGATGTTTGAGTCATTCGTACGAAATGTTGTTCAACGAGCAGGGCAGTTTAAGTACGAGAAAAAGGCTGAAGCAGCCTGATCATACGGAACATGAATATTGATTTGAACGGATTCTTTTATTTTATATGACTGCTGCGGATATGCTCGAGCAATCCCAGACTCGCTTCTTCAACCATATCGAGTACTTCTTCAAACCCCCGTTGACCCCCGAAATAGGGATCAGCAACTTCCTTTCCCAGATTGGCGCCTTTGCTGTACTGCATCAGTAAACTGACTTTATTGCCATGTTGCGCAGGGCATCGTTCCTGCAATATCGCCAGGTTATCCCGATCCATCGCAAGGATATAGTCAAATTCTATAAAGTCATCCTGTTGAACGGCGCGTGCGCGTAAATCATGCATTTCATAACCACGCTGCAATGCAGAGCGTTGTGCACGCGGGTCGGGCGGATCACCGATGTGATAGGCATGCGTGCCGGCAGAATCAACCATGATCTGTTGATCAAGACCAGCTTTTTTCACCTGATGCCTGAAAACTGCATCGGCCGTTGGAGACCGGCAGATATTTCCCATACAGACAAAAAGGACTTTGGTTTGCTTGATATCTTCAGATTTCATATTCTTAAAAGATGCTGGAGAGTTAAAATGTCGGCCTGACTGACTGTGAGTCAGAAGGGTACTGAAGCAGGGTGAGTTCTGTCAAGTCATGCTCGATCACACATCGTAATTCCTGACAGAGAAAAGATTTTGGTATCATGGCAGGATATTGTCAGAACCATTTCATGGAGATTCAAGATGTCAGGGCAGGGGTCAGGTGGCAATGTAATTGCCGCTGTGTGTAGTTTCTTTATGCCAGGACTGGGCCAATTGGTTCAGGGGCGGATATTGCCGGCGGTATTGTTTTTTATAATTGTGGGTGTCGGTTATTTCTTTGCCGTATTGATTATTCCAGCGGTCATTGGTGGAATTTTTCATCTCTGGTCGATTATCGATGCAGCCCGGTTTGTGGGGCTGGATTGAGTTTCTGTTATTTATGAATGGGTAATGATATGAATCAACCTGTTTCTTTGCGTGCGATCCAGCCGTGGTTGTAAATACTGTATTTTTTCCTCTTCTGTTGTTTATCAGAAGATAAAAGATTGCAACAACCGGTTATCAGATAAAATTCGGATTTTGCAGGATTTCCGATTTCAACAGCCTTCCATTTACTTTTTTATTACATGCCATCACTTAAACACACATCACCAAAAGTTGGTTTTATCTCACTCGGCTGTCCTAAAGCCCTGGTGGATTCAGAACAGATCCTGACACAACTGAGGGCTGAGGGATATGAAATATCACCGTCCTATGAGGATGCTGATCTCGTTGTGGTTAATACCTGCGGATTTATCGACAGCGCGGTTGAAGAATCGCTGGATGCCATTGGTGAAGCAATTACTGAAACAGGCAAGGTTATCGTGACGGGTTGTCTGGGTGCCAAGGAGGATGGAGAGGTAGTAAAAAGAGCTCATCCGCAGGTGCTGGCTGTAACGGGACCTCAGGCGTTACCGGAAGTCATGTCGGCGATACATGCCCATCTGCCACAACCGCATGACCCGTATACCAGCCTGATTCCTCCGCAGGGTATTCGTCTGACGCCCAGGCACTACGCCTATATAAAAATTTCGGAAGGGTGTAATCACCGTTGCTCATTCTGCATTATTCCTTCCATGCGCGGTGATCTGGTGAGTCGGCCTATTCATCAGGTGATGCAGGAAGCGGAACATCTGGTGAATGCAGGAGTGAAGGAATTGCTGATCATTTCTCAGGATACCAGTGCCTATGGAGTGGATGTGAAATATCGAACAGGTTTCTGGCAAGGCAGGCCAATCAAAACCCGTCTGACAGAGCTCACCCAGTGCTTGGGGATGCTGGGTGTATGGGTGCGGTTGCATTATGTTTATCCGTACCCGCATGTCGATGAAGTGATTCCGCTTATGGCGGAAGGAAAAATATTGCCTTATCTGGATGTGCCGCTTCAACATGCCAATGCGCGCATTCTGAAAGCAATGAAGCGCCCGGCAAATGCTGAAAATAATCTGGCACGCATACAGTCCTGGCGGCAGATATGCCCGGATATCACATTGCGCAGCACTTTTATTGTCGGATTTCCCGGTGAAACGGATGCGGAATTCGAGGAGCTGCTGCAATTTTTACAGGCAGCGCAATTAGATCGGGTAGGTTGCTTTACCTATTCTCCAGTCGAAGGAGCTGCTGCAAATCAATTGCTTGACCCGGTTCCTGAAGCGGTTAAACAGGATCGCCGTGCTCGCTTTATGGAATTGCAGGAGGAAATCAGCCGCCAGCGACTGGCCACGAAAGTTGGTAAAAAAATGACTGTGATGGTCGATGAAGTCGATGACGATCATGTTATTGCAAGAAGCAGTGCGGATGCACCGGAAATTGACGGATTGGTTTATGTGAGCAATGCGGACCATGCGCAGCCTGGCGAGTTTATTGAAGTGGAAATTACTGATTCGGATACACATGACTTACAGGCGATGGTCGTCAGTGGATAGACGTGTTGTCTGACAATTCTATTATTCTGTGATGCAGCACCGCTGGGATATTTTCTGTCAGGTTGTCGATAATTTTGGCGACATTGGCGTATGTTGGCGGCTTGCACGGCAATTGCAGCGTACGCATCAGCAGGTAGTGCGGCTTTGGGTTGATGATTTAGCCAGTTTTTCCCGTATTGCACAGGATGTTAATCCAGCCATTCCCTGTCAGGTAGTGCAGGCAATTGAAATACATCACTGGCAGCAGCCATTGGGAGCAATTGAACCGGCTGATGTAGTGATCGAGGCATTCGCGTGTGAATTACCGGAAACGTATGTGGCGACCATGCTGCAACAAGCCCGGCCACCGGTATGGATTAATCTGGAGTACCTGAGCGCAGAAGACTGGGTGCGTGGCTGCCATGGTTTGCCTTCACCTCATCCTCGTTTGCCACTGACCAAGTATTTCTTTTTCCCAGGTTTTGTGCCAGGTACAGGTGGCTTGTTGCGCGACAATACAGTAGAGTCGCGACAGGATGCAGTGAATACAGCAGAGAAAAATAAATGCTGGGAACGGATAAATATTCCTGCTCATAAAGCTGAGGAACTACGCATTTCGTTGTTCTGCTATGATCATGCGCCGATCAATGCAATGATCGCTATCTGGTCGAATTCTCCAAGTCCGGTATTCCTGATCGTGCCTCACGGTCGCATGGCCGAGAAAATTTCGATATTGATGGGGCATTTCTCCGCTCCCCTTAATCAAATCATGCGATCCGGCCAGTTATCGGTTCAGGTTATTCCGTTTATGCCACAGGATGACTACGATCAATTGCTTTGGGCATGCGATATTAATTTTGTCCGGGGGGAGGATTCGTTTGTACGCGCTCAATGGGCGATGCATCCTTTCGTCTGGCATATTTATCCGCAGGCAGACAGGGCGCATGAGTCAAAACTGAATGCATTCCTCAAACTTTATACAGCTGATCTGCCTCTTGAAATAGCGCAGGCAGTCACCAAATTCTGGTATGGATGGAATGGTATGGATGAAATCGACTTAGTCAGCTGGGCATCCTTTGCTGCCTGTAATCAGGCGTTGAGGGTACATGGTAAAAATTGGGCTGATCAATTACGTGCGCAAGATGATTTGGCATCCAATCTGGTGCGATTTATAAGAAATCAGCTATAATTTGCAGCGTGGGCGAGAAGTTTGGTGCTGGATGCACTTGCAAACTGTTTAAAACTTAATTTTTGGGATGAAATATGAAAACCGCAATGGAACTGCGTTCAGGCAATGTCGTGATGATTGGTAACGATCCAATGGTCGTGCAGCGGGCTGAATTCACTAAATCTGGCCGTAATGCTTCTGTGGTGAAGATGAAGCTGAAGAGTTTGTTTTCCAGTGCGACATTAGAAACGGTTTACAAGGCAGATGAGAAATTTGATCTGGTTGTTCTGGATCGCAAGGATTGTACATACAGCTATTTTGCCGATCCGCTGTATGTCTTCATGGATGCTGACTATAATCAGGTTGAAGTGGAAGCGGACAACATGCCCGATGTACTGAATTATCTGATTGATGGTATGGAAGATGTCTGTCAGGTAACATTTTATGAAGATAAAGCCATTTCTGTCGAATTGCCCTCAACGATTGTGCGCGAAGTTGAATATACCGAGCCTGCAGTGCGCGGTGATACTTCGGGAAAGATCATGAAACCCGCCCGGTTAAAAGGAACAGGATTTGAAATTCAGGTTGCTGCCTTTGTTGAAATAGGCGATAGGATCGAGATTGCGCCACAGAACAATGAATTCAGGAAGCGGATTTGATTGTCTGACATAATAAAATAAAACAAAAAAGCGGCTTGAAGCCGCTTTTTTGTTGGATAAGACATGCAATAATATCAGCTTGCAATCACCTGTATATCCGGTTCGATTGATTTCAACATGTTTTCAATACCCCGGAGTGTGCCGGATATGGAACTGGGGCAGGTGCCGCAGGCGCCCTGATAGTGGATGCGCAGGATATTTCCATCGAGGGCCAGTACATGTAAATCACCGCCGTCATGCTGTAGATAAGGGCGTATTTCTTCATCCAGTAACATGTTGATTTTTTCAAGCCGTACCTGATCTTCCTCGCTTAATTCAGACAGTGCGCTATGGGCGGCGGAAACAGTTTCCGCTGATTGGGTAGAAGCTGCCGGTGCAGCCCGAATCGGATCGGCGACTTCCCGCGCAAGGTCTTGCCAGTTCGCTTCACCATCCTGCGTGATCGTAATCCAGTGATCGATATAAAAAACATTCGTGACATGGTCGATATCAAATAGAGCAGAAGCAAGAGGGTCATCTTTTGCAGCGTCCGCATTGTCATATGATCGGGCAATTCCCCAGGTTAATGGTTCCTTGAGAATGAACTTCAATGCATTTCTGTTGGGTGTTCCCTCAATATCGGCAATTTTTGGCATTTTGATTTTTGTTAATTTTGAGTCGTGCAGACAATAATTTGAGAATATATAAGTGACTGATTGCCTGATTATACTGTTTTGACAGAGACCGACTGGGCAAGGTCGCTGTTTGTCTCAGTGGAAGCGCCAGTCATTGAATTGAGTGCCGCGTGTAAAGTGTGCCAGGGCAGAATTGCACATTTAACCCGTGTCGGCAGATCGCGTATGCCGGAGAAAACTGTCAAATGCCCCAGATGATTGGGTTGCTCAAGATCCAGCTTGCCCATTGCCATTTCACGAAACTCATTGATCAAGGTTTCAGCATCCTGGGGAGATTTTCCTTTCACGGCTGCCGTCATCATGGAAGCAGAAGCTTTGCAGATTGCGCAGGATTCACCTTGGAAAGCAATATGGTTGATCCGGTCGTTTTCAAGGGCCAAAGCAATGTCCAGCCGATCCCCGCACAAGGGATTATGCCCAACGGCATGGTGGCTGGGATGCTCCAGTGTGCCGTAATTACGCGGCTTTCTGTTATGGTCCAGGATGACTTCCTGATACAGTGATTTTGTATGCATTATAAAAAAACCTTTTTTACGGTTCTGATACCGGCCATTAAAGCATCAACTTCTGTTTTCCTATTGTAAAAAGCAAAAGAGGCGCGCGACGTGGCCGGAACGTTATAACGGTGCATGACCGGTTGTGCACAATGGTGTCCGGTTCGAACAGCAACGCCATCCTGATTCAGGATAGTGCCGATATCATGTGGATGAATACCTTCAATCGTGAATGAAAGCACGGCTGTTTTGTTTTTTGCAGTACCGATTATCCTGACGCCTGGAATATCCTGGATTTGTACCGTGGCATATTCCAGTAAATCGGATTCATGAGCAGCGATTTGTTTGATGCCAATGGTCGTTAAATAATCAACGGCAGCGCCAAAACCAATTGCAGCAGCAATGGGTGGCGTACCGGCTTCAAACTTATGGGGAATGGTATTATAAATGGTTTCTTCAAACGTGACCGATGCGATCATATCGCCACCGCCTTTGAACGGTTGCATGGCTTCAAGCACTGCTGCCTTGCCATAGAGTATGCCAACGCCGGTTGGACCGCACAGTTTATGCGCAGAGAAAGTGTAGAAGTCACAGTCAAGATCTTGCACGTCGATGACGATATGCGGTGCCGCCTGCGCGCCATCGATCAAAACTGGTACATCGTACTGGTGGGCATAAGCGATCATTTCTTTTATCGGATTGATGGTGCCCAGCGCGTTTGATACGTGAATCAGACCAACAAATTTAGTACGTTCGTTAAAGAGCTTCCTGTATTCATCAATTTCAAGTTCTCCCGTATCATTAATGGGGACGACACGGATTTTTGCACCTTTTTCCTTGGCCAGCATTTGCCACGGAACGATATTGGAATGATGTTCCAGCGTGGTCAGAATGATTTCATCACCCGCCTGGATAAATTTCCGCCCATAGCCATGCATCACCAGATTAATGGCATCTGTCGTACCGCTGGTGAAGATGATTTCCCGATCTTCCCGTGCATTGACGAATTGCTGCAACGTACAGCGCGCTTTATGATATTCCAGCGTCGCCACTTCAGACAGATAATGAACAGCTCGATTGATGTTTGCGTGCTGTGCTGTTTGGTAATGCACCAGACGGTCTATGACTGGTTGTGGCATCTGGCTGGAAGCCGCATTGTCGAGATAGACCAATGGCTTGCCATTGACCTTTAAATTCAGAATCGGGAAATCGCTGCGAATTTTCTCCACATCGAACGGAGTGGTGGGAACATCAGGTTTTCGTACAGCCTCGGCAACATTTATCATTTAGCTATTTTGTGTTTGGTTAAGTACTATCCGCTCCAATTGATGGCGGAGCGAGGTCACTGGAATTTTGCTGATAATTTCTGCACCAAATGCATAGGTCAGTAAGTTACGAGCGGTAATTTTTGACAGCCCGCGACTTTCCAGGTAAAAGATTTCTTCATTATCCAGTTGGCCAACTGTTGCACCATGTGCGCATTTTACGTCATCAGCAAAAATCTCCAGCTGCGGTTTGGTATCAACCTGTGCAGTGTTGCTTAACAATAGGTTCCGGCTGGATTGTGATGAATTTGTCCGCTGTGCGTATGGGTGAACGATAATTTTGCCATTGAACACCGCATGCGCCGTTCCATCAACAATGCATTTATGCTGTTGACGACTGGTGCCATTTGGCTTCATATGATCAATACGGGTGTGTGTATCGGCAAGTTGCCGGTCGGTGATCAGCGTTAACCCGTCGATAATGCATTCGGTCGCTTCATCGGTGTGTTTTACATCGAGGTTATAGCGTGAAACCTGCGCACCCAGCGCAATGCTGGTTGATTGGTAGTGGCTGGCTTTCGCCAGAGAAACCGCACAGTTTGCCAGATGGAAAGCCTGTTTGCTGTCACGTTGTACCCGAACATGTTGCACATGGGCATTGTCAGCCAGGCTGATTTCTGTCACTGCATTCGTAATATAGGGTGCTTCCTGCAGACTGACATAGTCTTCGATCAGCGTTGCCCGACTGCCCGATTCACTGATGAGTAAGCAGCGTGGATAACTGGTCACTTTTTCTTGCGTTGCGATAAATAATAGATGAATTGGGTTATTAACCAGCCCATTTTTTGGAATGATTATCAAAGCGCCATCATGTAGAAACGCTGTATTGAATGCTGTAAAGACATTATCCTGAATCCTGGCGTATTGCCCCAGATGAGGTTGTATGGCTGATGAATGAGGTGAAATCAGTTCGGCCAGATTGCCGACAATCATGGGTTCATTCTCAGTCACGTGAGAAAGTTGCGGCGCATAGTAACCATCGACAAAAACCAGGCGGTTCGAGGTTTCATCAAGGCAATAGGGCTTGATATCGCTGAATTGCAGATGGCATGCCGCTTGTGAGGGTCGATAGGGAAGTTTCGTGAGCGGTGAAATATCCGTGAAGCGCCATTCCTCATCGCGAATGGAAGGAAATTGCTGGACACTGACCTGATCAACTGCGTGAGCGCGTAATTGATTAAGCCAGGATGACGCGCTGGTCGCTGCCTTGGGTAATGATTCAAGCAGACATTTGAAATAGTCGTTACGGGCCAGTTCACTCATGCGGTGGCTCCTGCCTTCGACTGCTTATGTGTACTGATCCAGTCATAACCGTGCGTTTCGAGTTCTAACGCCAGTTCCTTGCCACCTGTCATGACAATCCGACCGGCTTCCATCACATGGACGTAGTCCGGCACGATGTAATCCAGTAACCGCTGGTAATGTGTAACCAGAATCGTGGCATTGTCTGTGTTGGTAATCTGATTGACGCCATTGGCAACGATTCTCAGTGCATCAATATCAAGCCCTGAATCCGTTTCATCCAGAATACTTAATTTTGGTTCCAGCAAAGCCATTTGCAGGATTTCATTGCGTTTCTTTTCGCCACCGGAAAAACCTTCATTCACACTGCGATCAAGAAAATCAGGACTCATTTCCAGCAATTTCATTTTCTCACGGACAAAGTCATCAAATTCAAGCGGATCAAGTTCTTCCTTGCCACGCTGTGTCTGGACAGTATTGTAGGCAAGACGGAGAAACTGCGTGTTAGCCACACCAGGGATTTCAATCGGATACTGGAATGCCAGGAAAAGTCCGGCGCGCGCCCGTTCTTCCGGAGCGAGTGTTAACAGATTCTCGTCGCCAAATTGAATGGATCCGCTGGTCACTTCGTAAGCCGAGTGTCCGGCTAATACCTTGGCAAAGGTACTTTTCCCCGATCCGTTCAGACCCATGATGGCATGGATTTCGCCACTTTTCACCACAAGATCTATACCTTTCAGTATTTCTGTGCCATTGATGCTGGCATGTAATCCTTGGACAGAAAGAATTGTTTTGCTGTTCTCAATAATCATCCGACACTTCCCTCCAGTTTGAAGCTGAGAAGCTTGGTAGCTTCGACTGCAAATTCCATCGGCAATTGCTGGAACACATCCTTGCAGAAGCCATTGATAATCATTGAAACTGCTTCTTCCGCATTAATGCCACGTTGAGAAAAATAAAACAGCTGATCTTCACCAATCTTGGAGGTGGATGCTTCATGCTCGACTTTGGCGGTATTATTGCGAACCTGAATATAAGGAAAGGTATGGGCGCCACATTGATCACCGATCAGCATGGAGTCGCATTGTGAATAGTTTCGCGCACCCTGTGCAGTGGGTGTGATACGCACCAGTCCACGATAACTGCTGTTTGAATGACCGGCGGATATGCCTTTGCTGATAATCGTACTGCGCGTATTTTTACCCAGATGAATCATTTTGGTACCGGTATCCGCTTGCTGGTAATTGTTGGTGACGGCGACTGAGTAGAACTCACCGACTGAATTATCGCCACGCAGAATACACGATGGATATTTCCATGTAATTGCAGAGCCGGTTTCTACCTGTGTCCAGGAAATACGCGAGTTGACACCCTTTGCCAGCCCTCGTTTTGTAACAAAATTATAGATGCCGCCGATGCCGTTTTCATCACCGGCATACCAATTCTGTACGGTTGAGTACTTGATATCCGCATTATCCAATGCGATCAGCTCAACAACTGCTGCATGGAGTTGATTGGTATCAAACTGGGGTGCAGTGCAGCCTTCGAGATAGGAAACCGAAGCGCCTTCTTCTGCAATAATCAGTGTTCGTTCAAATTGACCGGATGCTTCCGTATTGATACGAAAGTAGGTCGATAAATCCATCGGGCATTTAACACCTTTCGGAATAAAACAGAATGAACCATCCGTAAAGACGGCAGAGTTTAAAGCGGCGTAATAATTATCGCCCACAGGCACCACAGAACCCAGATATTGCCGGATAAGTTCAGGATGCGTGTGTACAGCTTCTGAAATGGAACAGAAAATAATTCCCACTTCAGCCAGTTTTTCCTTATATGTGGTGGCAACGGAAACGCTGTCGAATATGACATCAACTGCGACACCGGCAAGCGCGGCACGTTCATGCATCGGTACACCGAGCTTCTCAAAGGTACGCAGCAACTCAGGATCCACTTCATCCATGCTGGCGAGTTTTTTCTTCTGCTTGGGTGCAGAGTAGTAGCTGATTGCCTGAAAATCAATTTTTGGATGTTTGACATTCTGCCATTTAGGCTCAGACATCGTCAGCCATTTTTGATAGGCATTAAGCCGGAATGCCAGAAGCCATTCCGGTTCATTCTTTTTGTTCGATATGAGTCGAATTGTTTCTTCATTGAGTCCTTTTGGTGCAACATCAGATTCAATGTCAGTGACGAAGCCATGTTTATACGGCTGATTAACCAGATTTTGCAATGCTGCGCTCATTTGGTTTATTCCTTTTTTAGTATCTTCAATTAGTTGAAGTGAATAGTTTAATTTGCCGTAAACGTAGAATTATTTTTATATGGAAACACGGGATTGATTGAAACGATTATTTTCAGGTTGTAGCAGAATCTTTTACGCTAAAGCTTTCGCCGCAACCGCATGTATTATCAATGTTTGGGTTCTTAAACTTAAATGAACTATTGAGACCATCCTTCGTGAAATCGATCTGCGATCCGTCCAGATAAGGCAAGCTGTTGGTGTCCACTGCTACTTTGACATGATATGATTCAAACACCTGATCATCAGGTCGTATTTCATCCGCATAGTCAAATGCATAGGAGAAACCTGAACAACCCGTTTTAGTAACCCCGACGCGTAATGCAATACCTTTGCCGCGTTTCTCAAGCTGTTGCTGAACGTGTTTTGCAGCAGTTTCAGTTAACGTAATAGACACAATACAATTTCCATTAATTTTTATTTACCATGCCGAATGGATCATCCATTTTATAGGACAGGATTATCTTAAAATTGTTCTGTCGTAATGATTATCACAATTTGTAATGCTCAGTTTTCTGACCAGTAGTGACAATCGAGTTAACAAATATCGTTTTATGCGGTGGTAGTTTCGCGCATATCAAAAAGCTGAACAATTTCCTCAGATTTCTGATTTTTCTGGTTATCGACAAGCTCCTTGAGCGTAACAGCGCCCAGATAGTCGAAAATCAGGTCGTTCAGTTTTGCCCACAAATCATGCGTCATACATTTTCCATCATTATGACAATTTTCCTTTCCGCCACATTGAGTCGCATCGATTGGTTCATCCACGGCAAGAATGATATCTGCGACTGATACCTGCTCCAGATCCTTCGCAAGGCAATATCCGCCGCCTGGTCCGCGCACGCTGTCTACGAGTTCGGATTGACGTAGTTTGGCGAATAGCTGTTCGAGATATGACAAAGATATTTTTTGCCGCTGGCTGATATCCGCCAATGTAACGGGATGGTTGCTTTGCTGCAAGGCAAGGTCTAGTAATGCGGTAACTGCAAATCTACCTTTTGTTGTTAATCTCATAAATGACTCCTTTAAGAAATCGAGTAAAGTTAGTGAATGAAAAATATTTGATAGGAGTAATACCTGATCAATTTTGTCAACTATACAATACCCGATTGAATTGGTCAACTATAGCGAATGCTGATTTTTCTGAGAAAATCGTGTGGATGTCAAGGTGTTGATCGTTCTTATGTTGTTGTTTATGAATTAAAATAAACAACTTGTTGCGAATATATTGGTTCAATCGTAGCAAGATTTACAGGGAAAGTCTTTGTTGGCAATCAAGGGGAGGAAGCTGGTTTGACTGTCTGAAAGCTTGAATTGTCAAACCAGCTCCTTGGTAAACAGGCCGGTGAAAAACTATCTACGTTGCGCACCAGTGTTAAGAACAGATTCAAGATGCTCATATCGAGCAAAAAGTCTTGTAGTGACTACCTCAAAAACGTTTTTGACGGCCTGTTAAGGCTTATAAAAAGATCACAGTCTAATTATCTTTCTTGCGGCGCATAATTTTTGCCAGGAAAGGAATGCACAGCAAACCAACAAGAATACCAATCAGCACCACTCCATAATTCAGGGAGTTGGTATTGTTAGTAAATTCAGTGATCTGTCTTGTGATTATACTTTTCTCCGCTTTATCCGAGACATTGGGTAAATTCTCAGCTTCATAGGTATCGGTCAGATTGTAAGGCGTCAGGCCTGGAATGCTGGGAATGTTTTCACTTCCTTTGCCGACTACCAGCTGTGCTTTCATGCCTTTCTCCATGTGGTGGGAAATATCGCAATGCACAAGGAAGGTATCATCCGATCCGGGCACAATAATGGTGCCGGATACAGTCTTGGGGCCGGTCACTTCAAGATGGAACATGCCGTACTTGTAGAGATATTTCGGCAAACCATGCATCATGAACTGATGACGGATGTTGTCTTCATTGATGAAGTGCCAGGTGACTTTTGAGCACGGTTTGACGTTCCATTGCTGCTGATCAAATGCAAAAGCGGTGCCGGGAAATTTTGCGGCGTATTTTCTGCCTGCACGCACGGTGATTTCAATTTCTTCCGAAATACTTTTGCAACTGCTTGGCAGTTTATCCAGATTCTGCCCCATGATCATGGTGCCTTCATGATCCATCAGATGGTCATGGTCAATATGGTGATGGTGATGCGCATCGCCATGTTCGGAGGACTGAGTGCTGACGCTGTGTGAACTGTGGTCGGCGGTATGGTCATGACTCATGTCATGTTCACTGTGATCCTGAGTATGATCGCCGGTATGATCTGTTTGATCTGTTGCACTTGCATTTTCCTGGCTCATGGTGTGGCCACTATGATCATGCTCGTTTGATTTGGTTTTCTGCTGTGCAAAGGTATCTACGCTGAAAACAAGCATTCCTGCAAGTAAGAAAGTAATTGTTGTAGTCCTGGTCATTATTGGTTACCCCCTTTTGGGCTTTTTAGACGTGAGACTGCTGCCATAGCGCTTTGTTTGATTTGTTTCAGTCTGGCGAGAATCAGGTAAATAAAGAGTCCGATCAGCAATCCATACATGGCATTGAGCAAAGTAGTCTGCGTTGCAGCATCAATGCCAGACTGTCCGGCCGGTGAGCCCAGACTTGCCGTTTCATCGAGATCCTGCCATATGGGAAGTCTTCTTTCATAATATTCTTTGGTAAAATATTTGCTTAAATCAATACCAAAGTGACTTACCTTGGGTAAGCCATCTCCATTCAAGTAGGATTTATAAACAATGGAGCTTATGCTGCCGCCTTCCGCCATACCATTCGTGGTAAATCCTCCTCTTTCTCTATGATCATGAATCAGCCAGTCGCCTTCCCCATAGCTGTGCTTTCCATCATTGGTGGTTTCCAATGTCAAATCAATACGCTGAGCTGGTGCCATGTCAAAAACATCACGCATGATCTGGGCTACTGGATTGTGCTCTACACCGTCATAATGCGTGATCGTGGCATGATGACCGTGCGTATGTATAGCTATCATTTCAGGGCCACTGTTCAATAGGCGCAGTTTTATTTTCTGATCCGGTTCAACGATAATTAGAGATTCTCTAAGAGTATAAGGGAACGATAAACCATTCAGCGTAAAATAATCCTCAGTTGAGTCGGTAATGTCATAGCGTTGATTCATATCGCGCGCGATGAGTCTGGGGTCATTATATTTCTGAATGATCTCGCCTAACTCCTTATCCATCGCGTGATAGTGCAGATCATATTCCTGGTCAAATTGCTCGCGCACGGCAACGGATGGATGGCGGACATGACCCGCACCGATATTCAAGGTTTGCAGCCAATTATTCGGTTTATTTTCTTCAACGACAATAATTCCGCCAAGACCCATCCCTAAATGGGTATGCGTCTGAACGTGACAATGATAAAACATGGTGCCTGACTGGCGCGCCTGAAATTCATAAATGCGTCTTTCGCCCGGCATCAATTCCTTTTCACTGGTTTGCGGTACGCCATCATTACCGCCATGATCTTTATGTGAGAATGGGTGATCTACGCCATGCAGATGAATACTGTGTGGAAAATAATGCGTATTTTCCAGCACGATTTGCACGATATCGCCCACTTCAACGCGAATGACCGGAGATGGAAGTCGTAACAGCGGATTGGCTCTGACACTTTCAAAATTTTCTGTCGACATGCCGCTGGTCTTTGGTGCAAACACCCAGGCACCTGGCTGTACACCGGGTGCAATATCAAATGTGGGGACCAATCCAGGAAAATCCGGTGATTTGCCATTCAGTTCCATGATTTCCAGCTTGATGATAATTCGGTCGGGATCCCCATCACCATCCAGATCATCTGTTTTAATGATGGCATCCGGCGAAAGACCGGTCTTCATCAAAGTCTCCATGGATATGTTATTGGTTCCTTTAACTGCCGCCGCAATCCAGGCCGGATTGTCCGGGCTGCATCCGGGCGATTCCTGAATCTTGACACCTTCAATTTCCTGAGCAGCTCGCCATGATGGTGCGATCTTGGGATCACACATCGGTTCAGCAGTTAATGCAGCCGGATCAACTTTTACTGTTTCAGGCAACTTCAGGGATGCCTGGGCAATGGTTGCGGATGAGACAGTGTAGAAAGTCAATATGGCAATAAAAATAAGGATAGGCATATTAACGCACCTTTAAAATTTAACTAACATTAAAATAAATAGAACGGATCAGATAATGATAAATCTCTTTTAATCGATATCTTATTTTTAATAGCTGGTATCTATCTGGTATGACAGATCTGTATGTACAATACATTTATTGGGTATTTGCAGGTAGGTAAAATTATGAGAAATATCTTATCTTCATCTATGCAATACTTCTACATTATCCGTCAAGCTATCAACTTGCCTATTATACAGAACCCTATTACGCTTTTGTGGTTTTTCCTTGCGTGACCGGATTTTGAATTTTTAACTTATGACGCGACTATCCGAGTGATAACAAAACATTCTTTTATAATTCCGCATCAACGGCAATACCAAAAAATCATTAAAGTACTCACTTCCGCTATCCATGGAATGTATGTGCTCAGTCAATCAACACTAAAAAAATGCGCTATTTTTTTCTGTTATGGGGCGCTCAGCATGGTGTTGATCGCTTGTGGTAATGACAAGTCAAATAAAAATATGCCGGATTTTAATCAGGCTATCCCGGTTACATTTATTTCCGTGGAGCCGGTTAATATGCCTGTCAGCCTGGAAACCATCGCGCAGACCGAAGGCGCTAGGGAAATTGAGATCCGGCCCCGGGTGGGCGGGATTCTGATCAAGCGCCTTTATACTGAAGGCGCAGCGGTTACAGCCGGGCAAGCATTGTTTGCAATTGACCCGGAGCCATTCAGGAATGCGCTGGCAGAAGCCAACGCACAGATGCGTGAACAGCAAGTCCGCGTGATGCGCGCCAGGACGGATGAAAACCGGCAGCGGCAGTTGCTGGCTGATAACTTTGTCAGTCAGCGCGTCTATGATTTAGCCAAAGCAGAACTGGCAATTACTGAATCCACCTTGCAGGCAGCCAAGGCGCGCGTACAGCAGGCTGAACTGAACCTTTCCTATGCAACAGTCAAGGCGCCTGTCAGCGGGATTACCGGTCGTTCTCAATTTTCGGAAGGAGCGCTGGTGTCGGCTAACAATAGTTTACTGACGACGCTGACGCAATTATCGCCGATATGGGTACGCTTCAGTTTTTCAGATAACGAAGCATCACGATTTGGCGGGTATATGAATGAGAAAAATGTGCATCGCGTAACACTGATCCTGCCGGATGGATCTGAATATCAGCAGGAAGGGAAGATTAATTTTGCGGCAAGCCGGATCGATCCCTTGCTCGGGACACAACAGCTCCGTGCAACCTTTGAAAATACCGATCAACGAATACTGCCAGGTCAATTTGTACGCATACGCGTAACGGCAGGTAAATCCAGAGATGTTTTCGTAGTGCCGCAAGTGGCTGTCATGACCTCTGATCTGGGTAAGTATGTCTATGTGGTTGATGAGGAAAACAAGGTCATGCAACGTTCCGTCACGGTGGGTGACTGGATCGGTAAAGACTGGATTATTCAATCCGGGCTGAATGCAGGCGATAAAGTGATCATCGACCATATTATTAAATTAAGTCCTGGCAAGGCTGTGGTGCCCCAGTTGCTGGATACTCCTCCTGTCCCATGATTGAAGCACCTCTCTTGATTAAGAGGCAACAATAAAGATTTTATGGCCAGATTTTTTATCACGCGACCCATTTTTGCATCAGTCCTGTCAATCATCATCATATTGGCTGGTCTGGCGGCAGTCTTGCAATTGCCCATTGCACAATATCCTCAGATTACGCCGCCAACCGTACTGGTAACCGCAACCTTTCCAGGCGCCAGCGCAGAAACCTTGATCAAGACAGTGGCGGCACCCATTGAAGAGAAGCTCAGTGCCATTGATGGATTGCTCTATTTTAATTCCAGCGCTGATTCAAGCGGCCGACTGACCATTACGATTACCTTCGATATCGGTACGGATGTCGATCGCGCAACGTTTAATGTCAGTAATGAAGTCAATACAGCGCTGGCACGGCTTCCGGATGAAGTGAGACGTGCTGGTATCGTTGTACAGAAGCGCTCCAATGATTTGTTGGTCGTTTTCGCTGTGACATCCCGGGATAAAAACCATACACCGCTTTTTATAAGCAACTTTATTGCCAATAACTTGCTGGATGATCTGATGCGCACACCGGGTGTGGGCGAAGCAAGAATTTTTGGTGCGCAGGATTACTCGATGCGGATCTGGCTGCGACCGGATCGGATGGCGCAACTGGGCGTTACGACCAGTGATATTGCCAGTGCAATCCGGGCGCAGAATGCGCAGCCGGCAGTGGGTAAAATCGGCCAGGAACCGGCACTGGTCGATCAGCAGCTTGTCTATACCGTTACTGCAAAAGGCCGGTTACTGGAGCCGGCACAATTTGAGAATATTATCTTGCGGGCGGATGGTGCGCGCGGTGTGTTGTATCTGAAAGATGTTGCGCGCGTTGAACTGGGTGCGCAGGATTATAATATTCAAACCCTGATTGATGGGGAGCCCGGCGTGAGTATTGGTATTTTCCTGCGCACCGGTGCCAATGCCTTGGAAACGGCAACTGCTGTCAAAGCCAGAATGAATGAATTGAAGCAGTATTTCCCGGCAGGCATTCAATACGCCATTCCGTACGATACCAGTGAGTTTGTCAAGGCATCCATCCGGGAGGTTGTGAAAACACTGGGAGAAGCGATGCTTCTGGTTGTGCTGGTTGTTTTTGTCTTTCTGCAAAGCTGGCGTGCAACGCTCATTCCATTGATTGCCGTGCCTATTTCTTTGATCGGTACATTCGCCGGTTTGTGGCTGCTCGGTTATTCGATTAATACCCTGACACTGTTCGCGATGGTGCTTTCAATCGGGATTGTGGTCGATGATGCGATTGTCGTTCTGGAGAATATCGAACGCCTGATGTCACAGGAAAAACTATCTCCGATTGATGCGGCAATCAAGGCGATGCAGCAGGTTTCCAGTGCGGTTGTTGCGATGACGCTTGTTCTGGCAGCTGTATTTATACCGGTTGCATTTCTGGGCGGCATGGCAGGAGAACTCTATCAGCAATTTGCCGTCACGGTAGCTGTTGCCAGCGTGATCTCCGGCGTTGTCGCCTTAACGTTGACACCTACGCTGTGCGCCATGTTTCTGCAGCCTTCCCATCATCACGCCGGTTTTTTCAACGGATTTAATCGTGGTTTCGAGCGCGTAAGGGAATTTTATGTAAGCATAGTCAGCATCACGCTGCGTTACGCGATTGTCAGTTTATTCATATTCCTGGGTTTAAGCGCAGGTGTTTTTTATTTATTGAAAATAATCCCGGGAAGTTTTGTGCCATCCGAAGACCAGGGCTATGTGATCACGGCGATCGTGCTGCCGGATAGCGCCGCATTGGCTCGAACAACCCGGACAACCGAGGCTATTCGCGCCGAGTTGGCAGAGGATCCTGCGGTGGCTTATCAATTTGCCATTAACGGATTGGATTTTATTGGTGGTGGAAATAAAACGAATGTATCCACGATGTTTGTGCGCATGAAAGACTGGTCTGAGCGAAACACAACCGCGCAGGATATCGTAAATAAAATTTCTTTTATCGGCGCGCAGCAGCCGGATGGGTTTGCCATTGCCTTTAATCCGCCACCCATTCGTGGATTGGGCAGTACAGGGGGATTTGAACTATATGTGCAAAGCCGTACCCATTCGGATACAAATCAGTTGGCCAATGTTGTCAATGAATTTATGGGAGCCTTGCAGAAAGAACCGAAGCTGGCCGCGGTGAATACATTCCTGCGGTCAAGTGTGCCGCAATATTTCATTGAAGTGGATGAGGCCAAGGCAATAACGCAGGGTGTTTTGATTGCGGATATCTATGCAACCCTGCAAAGCACCATGGGGTCATTTTATGTCAATGATTTTAACCGGGCAGGACGAACGTATCGGGTACAGTTGCAGGCTGAAGCCGCTTACCGGATGAAGCCGGAGGATCTGGGCAAGGTGTACGTGCGTTCAGCATCGGGTTCAATGGTGCCGGTGTCTGCATTAAGCCAGGTAAAACATGTGGTCGGCGCCGAGCAACTGGAGCGATTTAATGGATTGCTGTCGGCGAAGATAATGGGTAAGGGTGCAGCCGGTGTAAGCTCGGGTGATGTGATCGAGATTGTGGAAGGGATAGCCAGACAGACGCTTCCTGATGGCTATCAAATCGCCTGGACAGGAACGGCATTTCAGGAGAAGCGGATAGGCTCCGCAGCAGTTTTTGCTTTCAGCCTGGCCATTATCATGGTGTTCCTGATTCTTGCCGCGCAATTTGAAACCTGGGCACTGCCGCTGGCGGTCATCATGGCGGTGCCATTCGCCATGGCGGGTGCGTTAATCGCCGTATTCCTGCGCGAGATGCCCAATGATATTTATTTTCAAATCGGCATGGTTACCTTGATTGGACTGGCAGCCAAGAATGCAATTCTGCTGGTTGAGTTTGCTAACCAGAAAATGAAAGAAGGTATGAGTGTCCGGCAAGCGGCTATTCAATCAGCACAACTGCGATTCAGGCCAATCGTGATGACTTCCATGGCTTTTATTCTGGGTGTCGTGCCGCTGGTGATCGCTACAGGCGCCGGATCAGCTGCACGGCAATCAATGGGCACCGGTGTTTTTGGCGGCATGATCATGGCGGCTTTTGTGGCCACGATCTTTGTTCCCCTGTTTTTTTCCTGGTTTGTGAATAAACGTATGCCAATATTGCCTGACGACCAGCAAAACAGAACAATGCAAACGCATCAACTTACGTTATCATATAAGCCAGTTAAAAAAACTGAAACATAAGTTATAAACCATACAATTTATCACCAATCGGCACTTTTTAATGATCTGGTTTGTAGAGTAGGACGCAGTGTAAAACATGTGTCTCTGCGTGTATGCCTATAATTTCACTACAATCACATGTATGAATTTGATCAAGACTAAGATACTTCAGCAAACACAGAAAAAGATCGGCAACAGGAATATTTTCTTAGTGGGGATGATGGGAGCTGGCAAAACAACGATTGGCAAGGCGCTGGCTTATGCATTGGGTAAGAAGTTTATAGATTCAGACCATGAGATACAGGAACGTACCGGTGTAAAAATTCCTGTCATATTTGAAATAGAAGGTGAGGCGGGCTTCCGGAAACGGGAATCAGAAGTTTTGCAGGAACTGGTAAAGCGGGAAAATATCGTGCTGGCAACGGGAGGGGGGGCAGTCCTGGACCGGAAGAATCGTGAATTACTGGCACAAAATGGAATGGTCGTATATTTGAGGGCTTCAGTGAGCGATCTGTACCGGCGAACCCGGCATGACAAGAACCGACCGTTACTCCAGACGCAGAATTTATATGCGAAATTAACGGAACTGTATACGCAGCGAGATGATTTTTATCGAGAAACAGCTCACCTGATTATAGATAGTAATAAACAAGGTGTGCGTTATCTGGTTCAGAAACTCATTAATAAACTGATAGCTCTTCATACAAAAGACTTAAAACCAAATCGAAAGAATGACACTATGCAAACGATCACAGTAGATTTTACGCCGATATCAGAGAAACGCAGCTATCCCATACATATCGGGCATGGCATTCTGGAGCAGGCTGATTTGATTTTATCCTGCCTGCCCCAGAAAAGAGTTGCCATCGTCAGCAATACAACGATCGCACCCCTGTATCTGGGTAAGTTGCAGACAGCGCTTGAGAAAAAAGGCGTTGTAACGGTTCCAATTATTCTTCCGGATGGTGAAGTTCATAAAAATTGGGAAACGTTGAATGTGATTTATGATGTCCTGCTCAATAATCATTGCGAACGGAATACGACGATCCTGGCGCTGGGCGGTGGTGTTGTCGGCGACCTCACAGGGTTTGCGGCGGCGACTTATTTGCGGGGTGTGCCTTTTATTCAAATTCCAACTACGTTATTGGCACAGGTGGATTCTTCGGTGGGTGGTAAAACCGGCATCAATCACCAGCTGGGAAAAAATATGATCGGTGCATTTTATCAACCGAGAATGGTATTAACGGACAGCGCTACGTTGAATACGCTGCCGGACAGGGAACTGAAGGCGGGTCTTGCCGAGATTATCAAATACGGTCTGATCCGTGACCCGGCTTTTTTTGAATGGCTGGAACAGAATATACGACGACTGCTGGCGCGTGATCCTGTTGTGCTGAATGAAGCCATTCAACGGAGTTGCGAGAACAAGGCGGAAATCGTGGCGGCCGATGAGCGGGAAAGTGGTGTTCGTGCATTGCTTAATCTGGGTCACACATTTGGTCATGCCATCGAAAATGGGATGGGATATGGCGTCTGGTTGCATGGCGAAGCAGTGGCGGCAGGAACCGTGCTGGCCGCAGAGTTGTCGCGGCGTATGAAATTGATCAGTGAAGCGGACGTGAATCGTATCCGCAGGATTTTCATGCAGGCGGGATTGCCCGTTGATGCGCCAAAAATGACTGTAGAGAAGTATCTGCAACTGATGACGCTGGATAAAAAAGTGGATGCGGGAAGGTCGCGTTTTATTCTTTTAAACCGTATTGGTGAAGCGGTGATGCGTGCCGATATTCCATCCGCAGCCTTGTCTGATACGCTATCAGCTTGTGCAACACATGAGTGATCTTGCGATCTATGCGGTTTCTGCTGAAAATTCACGCGGGCGTTTAATTAAGGAGCCTCCTCCAGTTGGTCGCAGTGAATTTCAACGTGACCGTGACCGCATCATCCATTCTTCCGCATTTCGCAGACTCGAGTATAAAACACAGGTATTTGTGAATCATGAAGGCGATTTGTTTCGCACACGGCTGACGCATAGTCTGGAAGTCGCGCAAATCGGTCGTTCGATCGCACGGAATTTAAGACTGAATGAAGATCTGGTCGAAGCGATCAGCCTTGCGCATGATCTGGGGCATACGCCATTTGGTCACGCGGGTCAGGATGCGCTCAATGATTGTATGAAGGAATATGGCGGTTTTGAGCACAATCTCCAGTCCTTGCGGGTGGTGGATGTGCTGGAAGAACGTTATGCCGCATTTGATGGATTGAATCTGTGCTACGAAACACGCGAAGGTATCCTCAAGCATGTGGCCCGAAAGAATATGCGTCAGCTGGGGGAAATTGGTGAGCGGTTCATTGCGAAGAAAAGACCATCGCTTGAAGCACAGCTGGCAAATCTGGCAGATGAGATAGCCTATAACAATCATGATGTCGATGATGGGTTGCGCTCTGGCTTGATCACGCTGGAGCAGTTGCAGGAAGTGACGATCTTTGCCCGCCATCTGGCGCAGGTTAAAAAGGCTTATCCGGAACTGTCGGGACGTCGGAGAATCTATGAAACCATACGCAGCATGATCAATACGCTGGCGATTGATCTGACGCAGCAAAGCACCGTCAACATTACCAGTGCGCAGTTGACCGGCCTGACCGATGTGCATGAGGCGTCGCTACTGATTGGATTCAGTCCCCAGATCAAACAGGAACAGCAGGAACTCAAGAAATTTCTGCATGACAATCTTTACCGCCATTACCGCGTAGTACGGATGAGCAGTAAGGCGCACCACATTATCGAGATGCTGTTTAAGGCATTTAACTCGAATATTGAGCTGCTTGCCTCTGAATATCAGTCAAAGTTTAAACAGGAAAAACAGCAGGTAATTGCTGATTATATTGCGGGAATGACAGACCGCTATGCAATTGAAGAATATCGACGCTTATTTACAATTGAGCAGAAGTAAGTAATGAGGATTGACAGGAGATTTTCCGAGAGCCTGCCACATAAAAATGTTTCATGAACAGAGGGATGGATCTTTTCTGCTAGAAAGCCAATATACGTGGCAAGCATTCACTGGTAAGATAGCCGGTTGGAAGAAGGTTCGTGTATTTACATGCAAGTGTAAAGAATGGCCTTTAAAAGAACAATAAGATGACGAGCTTTTTGAATGACAATACCTAAAAATGATACGTTCTTACGCGCATTACTGAGACAGTCTGTTGACTATACACCGGTCTGGCTGATGCGTCAGGCTGGGCGGTATCTGGCGGAATATAACGAGACGCGTGCGCGCGCCGGTGATTTTCTATCGTTGTGCAAGAATCCCGGGTTTGCGACAGAAGTAACGATGCAGCCTTTGGCACGTTTCCCATTGGATGCTGCAATATTATTTTCGGATATTCTGACGATTCCCGACGCGATGGGACTGGGATTATATTTTTCACACGGTGAGGGACCCATGTTTGAGCACCCCCTGCGTGAAGAAAAGGAAATTCGGGCACTCATCGTTCCTGATCCAGGCAAGGAATTACGGTATGTGATGGATGCTGTATCAGAGATTCGCAAGGCGCTTGATAATCAGGTGCCATTAATCGGTTTCTCGGGCAGCCCTTTTACACTGGCATGCTATATGGTTGAAGGGCGGGGTGGAACCGAGTTTCGGGAAATCAAGACAATGCTGTATCAACGCCCGGAATTGTTACACCATATATTGAATGTGAATGCGCAGGCCGTGACGGCGTATCTTAATGCGCAAATAGAAGCCGGCGCTCAGGCGGTGATGATTTTTGATACATGGGGCGGTGCATTGTCTCATGCAGCCTACCAGGAATTTTCCTTACGGTATATGCAGCAGATCGTTGCAGGACTGAAGTGTGAGCATGATGGCGCGCGAATTCCAAATATTGTTTTTACCAAGGGTGGTGGTTTGTGGCTTGAAGCAATTGCCAATATCGGCTGTGATGCGGTGGGTCTGGATTGGACCATCGATATAGGTGAAGCACGTCGACGCGTTGGTAAAAATGTTGCTTTGCAAGGTAATCTTGATCCATCCATATTGTTCTCATCACCGGAAATAATTGCTGTCGAAGTGGAAAAAATTCTAAATAGCTACGGCAGTGGCAGTGGTCATGTTTTTAATCTCGGGCATGGCATTTCTCAATTTACGCCTCCTGAAAATGCTGCGGCGCTTGTCGAAGCTGTGCATACATTGAGCCGTAGATTTCATTAAATAATAAGGTGCGGATCGTTGATTTGTTTTTACAGGTTGCTCTGTGCATATATTGATTATTGAAGATGATTTGGCGATAGCTGCTAATCTTTATGATTTTCTGGAATCACGAGGCCATCGCGCCGATGCGGCTGCTAATGGAATAGTGGGACTTCATCTTGCTGTCACGCAACGATTTGATGCGATCCTGCTGGATCTGGGACTACCAGGAATGAATGGTGTGACGCTATGCCGCAAGTTGCGGCAGGAGTCACATGTCGATACACCGGTGTTGATGTTGACCGCACGCGACACACTGGAAGATAAATTAATCGGTTTTGAGCACGGCGCAGATGATTATCTGGTTAAACCCTTTGCGCTGAAAGAGGTGGAAGCACGTCTTCTGGCATTGCATAAACGGCATATCGGCAAAGTAGCCAATCGGACGCTGGAATTTGATCAACTTTCATTTGATCCCAAGACACTTTCCATCCGTTTTAATGAAAAAAATGTCAAGCTGCCACCTAAATGTATCAGGATATTGGCCTTGATGATGAGTGATCCGGGACGGGTTTTTAGTCGGGAAGAGCTTGAAATGGAAGCTTGGGAAGATGTTCAGGAAACCAGTGACACGCTGCGCAGCCATATGCATGTATTGCGGCGAGCATTAACTATGGCGGGTGGTTATGATCCGATCGAAACGATTCATGGCCTTGGCTATTGTTTAATCCGGCGTGCTGAAACTCAAGATTGAACATGGCCTGCGGCTACGTGTTGCGCTAGTTCTGGCAACATTCTGTATCTTTATTGTCGGTACACTGTGCGTTGGTCTTTATCTGGCCTCAGATAATATTGAAGACGCGCATATTGAACAGGTGATCGAAATGGAAATGGATCATCTTGTTCAACGCTATCAGAAACACTCCGATTTTATTTCCCAGATTGGCTCACACCTCAAAAGCTATGTGATTCGTGAAATTGATGACGAGTTACAGATTCCTGCTTTTTTGCGTGGATTGAATGTCGGTTATCACAGAATCTACGATGGCACTGAAGATTTTCATGTCCTGGTTCGCACGATTGGTGAAGTGAAGTTCCTTGTTGCTTATCGGACTGCGCTCCATAAACAGCGATTAAGTCAGTTAAGGCTGTTGATTATAGTGTCCTTGATTGCGGTCGTAGCGATTGCATTTGTTGTTGGATATTTATTGGCTGGGATGTTGGTCAAGCAGGTTACCGATCTGGCGGAGCGCGTCAGTTTGCTGGCTCCCGGTGATACACAGGGAATCATATTGGCTCGTCCGGATATGGACGAGGAAGTCGCGCAACTAGCCCGTGCGCTGGATGACTATCAAAGTCGTTTTAAACGGATGCTCCAGCGCGAGCAGGAATTTACTGCTAATATCAGTCATGAACTCCGAACACCCATTACGACAATTCTGACAAGCTGTGAGTTGTTGTCTGCCGACCCGGACTTGCCGAGGCGGGCAAGAAAGCGCATCAATATGATTGAATCGGCAACAACGCGCATGGGTGAACAGTTGCAGGCGCTACTATTCCTTGCGCGAGAACAGGCGCTGGGGGTTATGGAGACTGTTGCCGTTGCCGAGTGTGTGTATGATGCAGCAGAGCCGTTGTTAGCGGAAATTAATCAAAAACAGCTTAATTTTGAAGTGTTAATACCGCCTGATGTAGTATTAACAGTCAATCGACAGGCTTTGCAGACGGCGTTGATGAATCTGGTTCGCAACGCCGTGCAGTATACGGCCAGTGGTTTTGTTCGGGTTGAGTTTACTGATCGACGGCTATCCATATCGGATTCCGGTACCGGTATAGAGCCAGCTTATCTTCCATTGCTGTATGAACGTTTCTTTCGTGGATCCACCCAACGACAAGGATTGGGAATAGGGCTTGCGATTGTCAAACGCATTTGTAATTACTATGGTTGGATTATTGAAGTAGACAGTACGCCGGGCCATGGTACAACTTTCCAGATCACCTTTCCTTAGCGCAACGCTCAGATCACCCATTCTTCACGAATTTTTCACATTTCTTATGTTAACGTTTGAGTGTGGGGGACATTTTAGTCTCTGTTTTATGACATAAGAACAGTTCTTCACTTACCTCGGTTTGTAACATTAAGTAACATTAAGTTCCTAGAAAGAAATTTCAATGGTTGAATAGTTAAATAGTTAATCAGCTATTAAGATTTTTCAGCGAGCGTTGCTTCGAATTTACAATACAATTGCAAGGTGCTTTGGTAAAGAAAGAATGGCTATTAGATATTATATAATTAAATAAATAGGGAGTTTTTTGCATGTCAACTATACAACCAGTAGTACTTTTTTTTGTATTCGGGGTTTTGGCAGGTGTAATAAAATCTGACCTGAAAATTCCTGAGGCTCTATATAAGAGCTTGAGTATTTTTCTATTGATCGCCATTGGTTTTAAAGGCGGGGTGTCGATGGCCAAGTATGAAATCATGGAGGTGCTGCCCATCGCTCTATCCATGGTCGTTTTAGCGGCAATAATTCCATTGACAGCTTATCCGATATTAAGATTCATAGGTAAATTCACTCAGGCTGATTCGGGCGCTATTTCCGCACACTATGGTTCGGTGAGCGCGGTAACTTTCGCTGTGGGTGTAGCCTTTCTGGCTGCAAAGGAAGAGACTTCCGAAGGTTATATGGTGCTGATTATGGCACTGATGGAAATACCAGCATTGGTAACCGGTACGATCTTGGCACGTGCAGGTGCAGGCGGTGAAAAAACCCAATGGGGCAAGTTAATGCACGAGATTCTGACTGGTACCAGTCTTTATCTATTGGTAATGGGTGTGATTATTGGCTATTATGCTGGAATAGTGAAGCTTGTATCGCCACTAGACAAAATGTTCATGGACTTATTTATGGGTGTGCTAGCCTTCTTCCTGTTGGAAATGGGCTTGCTGGCAGCGGCACGTTTGAAGGCAGTTGCAGCAAAAGGTATATTCATAATTTCATTTGGTATACTTTTCCCGATGGCGATGGCATTTTTTGGCGCTTATCTGGGCTGGATATTTGGCTTGTCACCAGGCGGAACGATGTTACTGGCTGTCTTATATGCCAGCTGTTCTTATATAGCAGCTCCTGCAGCCATGCGTCTTGCAGTACCAGATGCAGATCCAGCACTTTCATTAGGAGCTTCTCTCGGCGTGACTTTCCCCTTTAATATATTTGTTGGTGTACCGATTTACTGGGAGATGTCGAATTGGTTCCATAGCATCGCAATTTAAAAACGATTGAATTTATTAAATGTTTATAGATGGGAAAAATTTATGAATAATACAATAGCAATGAAACGATTCGAGATTGTGATAGGAATAGAACAGCTCGATCAGTTAATGGGGTTGTTAGAAAAGACTGAAGTACGTGGCTATACGGTGCTCAAGAATGCTGGTGGTTACGGATCGCGTGGTACACGGCGTCCGGATGATGTTCTTATGACAGAGGAGAATGCGGTCGTGATTCTCGCCTGTAAAGAAGATCAAGCACAAAAAATAGTTAACGAATTACGCCCAGCAATGAAAAGTTTAAGTGGGATGTGTCTGATTTCTGATTGCCTCTGGCTAGAAGGACCAGCAGTTTCCTATTAATTCTAGTTTTTCGTATGGTTTTATAGAGTACTTTGTAAACTGTGATACACGTAATCAGTGATTCAGGATTACGTGTATCACAGCATACTTGATGTCATTGACGATAACGATAAGAATCTCTGATGTTGAATATTGTCAATAATCATGTTTCTAAAAAATTGTTATTTTTATAATTTTTAAATAGATTCATTATGATTTGATTTATTTGACACTTGTGTCAGGATGGCATGTCAAATACCAGTTAAATCCTGTTAAGGATGATATTGCTATCGTACAAAATAAGTAGTTTTATTAAAGTCTATATAAAATCGCACATCTGATTCTTCAAGTACGATCTTCGATTGAAGAATCCTTTTCTTCACGTGCTGTATGCGCGTATTTCCCCATAATTTTCTCCTGAAATCTTAAAATTCCGGTAGATAAATATTGCATTGCCAGATCTGATTGTGTGTCCCAATAAAGTTAAGTTTGTGGAAAATCTTATGGCACACTTGTAGCTTATCAATGACCGCTTCAATGCTGTTTGATGCTGCTAATTCACTAGAATAGAACCTGCCGGATATAAATATCTATATCTGGCAGATAAATGGCATCTTTTTTATCATGAATCTAATTCCTTGAAGTATAAAGTACTCCAAGAAAGCTCTAAGACTAATATTTTCTGATTTATAAAAAAGTCAGTCAATTTTTTTCCTTCACGATTTATTCACATTTCTTATGTTAACGTTCTGTTCCGACAAGAGGAGCATTTTAATTTTTATTTTATGACAGTAGAACAATCCTTCATTATTTACTCATTAGATTGTTGCAATTTGCTTTTATGAAAAAACTAAAGCTAAAAATTAGAACTAAAAATGCTTAACAATCTAAATCTCCTGGTTTTTAAAGCCAAACAAATGCTTCTAGCAAAAAGGTAACTTTCAATGGGCATACTCAGTACATTACTTTGGACGCCTGTGATAGGCATTTTACTTTTAGCATTGACACCAAAACAAAATACCAATCAGATACGTTTCATTGCAAACTTGTTTGCAACGATCGCTCTTTTGATTAGCTGCTGGCTGGTTGTGATTTATAACATACAGGATGGTGGATTACAGTTTGAACAACAGTTCATTCTCAATCCAAAGCTAGGTAGTCACTTTGCGCTAGGCGTTGATGGCCTGTCATTACCTATGGTCGCTTTGGCAAGTTTATTGACTTCCATTGCATTACTGGCTTCATTCAATATCTCTCACGGTATTAAGGGATACCACATCTGTATTTTGTTACTTGAATTAGGGATGCTGGGTGTATTTCTTTCTCAGGACTGGACTTTGTTTTATATTTTTTGGGAAGTGACTCTAGCGCCGCTATTCTTACTGATTGGTCGTTGGGGCGGTATACGTCGGCATGTAGCAAGTCTTAATTTTGTACTCTACACAATGGGTGGGTCAATTTTCATGTTGATCAGCTTGCTTGCAATCAGTCAGTACATGCCGCCACACAGTGGTACATTAATGACAGCCATGAGTGCAGCAGCACAAAATATGCCAAAAAATGAGCAAGTATGGGTATTAATAGGATTTCTGATTGGCTTTGGTGTCAAGATGCCTATTTTTCCAATACATGGTTGGCTTCCTCTAGCGCATGTAGAAGCACCCAGCCCAGTCAGTATTCTGTTATCTGGTATTTTATTAAAAATGGGTGCTTATGGATTAATAAGAGCAGTTGTTATGCTACCTGAAGCAGCACAGGTATTGCAGTCAGTTCTTGTTTTTCTGGCGTTATTTGGTATGGTTTATGGGGGATTATTAGCCTGGCGGCAAACCGATCTTAAAGCAATGGTGGCTTATTCTTCTGTTAGCCACATGGGGGTAGTACTTTTGGATATAGCAACTTTGAACCTAACCGGGTTTATTGGTGCTGTTTTGCAAATGACTGCGCATGGCCTAATAGCAGGAGCAATGTTCTTACTAGTGGGATTACTTTATGAGCGGACTCATACCCGTAATATTTTAGATTATAGCTCTTTGGTTGAAGTAATGCCACGCTTTGCTTTGTTCATGACAATTACTTTGTTCGCGGCAATGGGGCTACCCGGCACAGTCGGGTTTTTTGCTGAGCTTCATGCATTTCTTGGTGGCTTTCAGCAATGGGGTTTCTTGATGATTTTTCTTGGTTTAAGCATAGTGATTAGTTCGGCTTATGCGATGCGAACAATTGGAATGCTGTTTACAGGCCCAGTAAAACCACAAATGCGTGAAATTGAAGATCTACGAACACCCGAATTACTGGCAGCCGGCATATTGGTTGCTAGTATTGTATTTTTTGGTCTATGGCCTTCGCTTCTAATTGATTTGTCAACAGCGACCATAATTCAGATGAGCGATATTATCAGTCAACGTATTCAATAGGATTAGCAATGACAATGAAAGAACACTCTGAATCCCTTGATAATAAAGAGAAAATTATTGCATATATAGATCACTTGGATCATATCTTGCCAGGACAAGCAACTATACGTGAGTTTGTTCACCACAATACGATTCATGGTTTTCAGCATTTACCATTTGAAATTGCTATAAAGGAAGTTGAAACATTAACTGGTATTCATGGCTATCTTTCAGATGAACGAAACCGTGCTCTATACCAAAAAGGATCAATTACTGATGAGGACCTGACTGCGGCTATCATGCATGATTCAGAATTACAAGCTGATCAAGTAGTTTGTAAATTGGATCAGATGACAATCACTCGCAACGACATTTATCGTGTTGCTCTGTTGTATGACTTGCAAGGAATCTCTGCCAGCCAATTAAATTGGCAAATAGAAGAATTGAATGCATTGCAAAAAATGCAATCTGACGTGCCTGATTCAATACGTAAAAGATTACTCACAGCTAATACGGATGAAGCAGTTGTTGTCAAGCAGACTTGGAATCTTATTTTAAATAAGCTGAGTTTAGAACAACCTTCGTTACACCCCGAGAATATGTTGGATTTGTCGGAGGAAGAGGCTAAAACCTGGTTGGAACGGATCCGCTCTGCTCAGTCAAGCAGCGATGGTCTAATGATTCATCCGAGAATGCGCGAGGAAGCTGAAGGTAGATTGAATGAGATGTTGACACAAGTGGGTGATAGTATAACCATGCGTGATTTTGTAAAGGCATTAACTGGAATTGATATTCTTTATTCAGTTCGCACTAAATTAATACGCACGTGTGCATCTGCTTTGGACGAAGGTGTATCAGCATGGAAATTACCGGGGTGTGGTGAAGTTGGATTGTATTCAGCTTGGCGATCAGTCATGCAATTTGATGCTAATCCATTTTTACATGACTTGCCTGACTGGCAGAGAGTGATAGCGGAGACTCCAGAAGATCCCGTTGATTGTATTGTTATGCAGTTAAGCTATTTAGAGATCCCTGAAGAAAAATGGGAAGGATATTTACGTTTGCTTGCATTTGATCTACCGGGCTGGTCAGGTATGATTAATTGGCGACAACATCATCCGCATTACCTTCCCGATAATGGTCCATCAAAAGTACATTTGGCTGATTATCTCGCTATTCGGCTGACATTAGATAGATTGTGGCTTTCTCAAGCTTGCAAAGAAGTCTGGAGTATTGATGCAAAACGGGGAACGTTGCGATTTTATTTTCATAAAAATCTCTCAGAATTCATGGTGCGGAAGTTATTCTATCAGGGTGGCTTACCGGAATATCTGACAAATTCAGTTAGAAATCTTCTCTTACGTACCAGTTCCGAACGTTACAAACAATCAGAATGGCAAGACCTCGCTGATTTAATCTGGACGTGGCAACACAGTCCCATGATGGAGAATAGTATCAACCATAATGCATTTAATGGTGGTTGGCGATTATTTCGCTTATGCCAGCATTTAGGAATAAATGCAGTACACCTTCAGCATGCCCAACAAAAAGATTTACAGAATATGCTGGAAATTCTTGACGAATTTACAGCTGATAAACGTGGCAAATTATGGTTATATGCCTACGAGTATCATTATAGAGAAAATTTTTATCAGACCTTACGTGCAAATCTTAAACGCGGACGTTGGGCTAAACGCGAACAGAGACCTCAAGCACAGATTGTAACTTGCATGGATGATCGTGAAGAAAGCTTGCGTCGTCAATTAGAAGAGATTAATCCCGCTATCGAGACTTTAGGAGCTGCTGGTTTTTTTGGCGTTCCAATGAACTACAAAGGGATTGATGACACAAAAAGAAAAAAGCAATGCCCTCTCCCAGTAACCCCCACAAATGAAGTTAATGAGATACCTCGAGAGGGAACCGATCGTGTGTTACATGAGCATACCATAGGATATCGCTTTTATAAAAAATTTACCTATGTGATGAATCAGTCATTACGTCGTAGCCTTATTTTCTCTCATGCGGTGATAGATATATTGGCTCCTATTGTGTTTATGGGATTATTGGGAAGAGTCTTTTTGCCAAAATATGTTTTAGCTGTAAATAATTTACTTCGGCAAAATATAGAAAAACAAGTACCTACACAGTTGATGTTTACAGCGCCAGCATCAGACTCAGTTGCAACACCAGACAATCCACGTATTGGTTTTACTGATCAAGAACAAGCTGACAAACTAGCTGTGTTTATGCGTACAACTGGCTTGTCTTATGGTTTTTCACCTATTATTTGCCTGTTCGGACACGGTTCTACCAATCAAAATAATCCTCATGGATTTGCTTATAATTGTGGGGCTTGTAGTGGTAAACGGGGCGGTCCTAACGCACGTTTATTTGCTGCAATGGCTAATCGCCATGAGGTCAGAGCATTGCTGGCTCAGCGTGGTATCAATATTCCAGAAGATACTTGGTTTGTCGGTGCCGAGCATGATACCTGCAGCGATGAATATACTTGGTATGACGTTGAAGATATTCCCAAAAATGCATTATCAAACTTTGAAGCAATTAAGAGAGACTTGATAAAAGCAAGTAAGGCTTCTGCTCATGAACGTTGCCGTCGTTTTGCATCAGCCAATAATCCAAAAACACCTGAGGAAGGAAAACAACACGTTTATTTACGTGCCAATGATTTTTCCCAAGCCTTCCCCGAATATAATCATGCCACCATTGCAGGGGCTATTATTGGTCGGCGCTCTGTATCACAGGGTACATTTCTGGATCGTCGTGTTTTTCTAATTTCATATGATCCAACGCAAGATGCTGATGGTAAGCTGCTTGAAAACTTATTATTGGCTGTTGGTCCTGTTGGCGCTGGTATCAATCTTGAATATTACTTCTCCACGGTCAATAACGATTATTTTGGTTGTGGTACAAAGATTACGCATAATATTACCGGTATGTTTGGTGTGATGGAAGGTACCAATAGTGACCTACGTACTGGCTTATCCAAACAAATGGTTGAAATTCACGAACCATTGCGCTTACAAGTTCTTATTGAAGCCAAAACTGAAGTACTCGGGCAGATATATGAGCGTCAAGCGGTAATTCGGGAGCTTGTCGGTGGTGGTTGGATATTATTAGGTGCAATTGATCCAGATAGTGGTGAAATATCAATATTTGAACGTGGTATTGGCTTTGTTCCATGGCAGGCCGAGGAGAAACCAATACCTATTCTTGAGTCATCGGTGCTCTATTACCAAGATAAAAATGATCCACTGCCACCAGTTCTGATTAAACAGCCTGACTGGATAGGAGCCTGAAATGGATTATTTAGCTGTGTTGATACCCTTAATGCCATTATTCGCTGCAATCTTCATTGGTATAGATTTTTTAGTTAATCAGAAGGAGAGTTGGCAACGTGAGAATACTACGGCTGTCATTGTAAGAGTTGCTATAACATTATCTTGCCTACTTGCCATTGTCTTATTTGTTTCAGATATTTTGAATAACAATAGCGGCTCATTTAATGTAGGGCAATGGTTAGGAAGCGAGTTGCTAAATATTCAAATGCGTTTTATCACCAGCGGATTTAGTGTAATTGTCGCTGCACTTTTTTCAGTCATGCTCGTTGTTGTTATCCAATTTTCCACCTTCTATTTGCATAGAGAAAAAGGATTCATACGTTATCTTTTTGTATTCAGCCTATTTTCGACTGGGATGATGCTGATTTCGTTGTCAGGTAATGCAGTTGTGACTTTTATCGGTTGGGAAATTGCTGGTTTATGTTCTTATTTATTAATTTCCTTTGCATATGATCGCCCGGTTGCAACAATTAATGCTACTCGTGTATTTGTTACTAATCGTGTTGGTGATGCCTGTTTTATTTTTGGAATTGCTTTAGCTTTTTATTATGGAGGAACTACTGACTGGGCAGACTTGAACTCAAAGGCTGAGTTTATGTCAACATCGCAAGCAACTGTCATTGCATTATGTTTTGCCTTTGCAGCTTTTACTAAATCTGCACAGCTACCATTTTCTCCTTGGTTGGCAAGAGCGATGGAAGGACCGACACCTTCAAGTGCGGTGTTTTATGGTTCGGTAATGATACATTCTGGAGTATTTCTGATCATATTACTGCAGCCGATTTTTGAACAAGCACCATTTGTAATGTTATTGCTAGCCGCAATTGGCTTGTTAACAGCTATTTATAGCTTTATTGTTGGATTAACACAGACTGATGTAAAAAGCTCAATATGTTTTGCAATTACCGGCCAAGTAGGATTGATGTTTGTTGAATGTGGTTTAGGCTTCTGGGAATTGGCAAGTTGGCATATGTGTGCTCATGTTATAGTTCGCGGCTACCAAGTCCTGACTTCTCCATCTCTCGTTTTTTATGCCAATGGCAACCCAATGCAACCAGTTTCGCAAGATTTTGGTCATCTACGCTGGTTGTATAACTCGTCATTACAACGTTTCTGGATAGACCCAATAATAGATCGAGCACTAGTAAGACCAATCTACGGACTAGGTCGTGATCTGGATTATTTTGATAGCTATATCATTGATCGTGCAATGGGATCACCAACTTCTCGCGATGCAATATCATCACTTGCTCAACTAGAACAAAAAATCATGATTGTACGTTCAGGTTATGATGCGAGTGAATTTGGTCGTGGTAAAGGTATTGCCGGGAAAATTTTTGAATGGACAGCTAGTGCAATGAGTTGGTTTGAAGAACGGCTAGTTTTACGTGCTGTCGGTATAGAAATGGTTGATATTGGTAAGGAATTAGGGAATGCAGCAAATACATTTGAGAAATTAATACTTAAACCACGTTATCTCGTTGTTTTTGTTTTCGTGGTATTACTGACTGCATCTTCAATTTGAGGATTGAATGGATATTATAAATATTATGCCTTGGTGGGAGACAGCAGTGTTTCCACTATTAACACTAATGACGTTAGTTCCATTAGTGGCAATGGTTGCTGTCTTGTTGTCGCCAACACAAGTTATCGCTCTACGTGTTGGTTTCGTAGGAACAATACTCACTATTTTACTGAGTATTTATCTTTTATTGATTTTTGATACAACAAAATCAGGTGTTCAACTTTATGAACAGTTACAGAATATTGTTTTTACTTATACTGTTGGTGTAGATGGAACTAATGTTTTGTTCATACCATTGACTGCTATCTTGACATTCTTGGCATTGATTTATACTTTAACAAAGCGTCGTGCTGTTTCAGATAAAGTCCATATAGCTGCTTTACTAGGGTATGAAGCAATTTTAATCGGTGCATTTGTTGCAATGAATGCCTTGCAATTCTGGTTTTGGTGTCTGCTGGAGCTGATTCCTGTTGTTATATTAACTATACGCGCTGGTACTGGACAAAATCGGCGATGGGTTGTTGCCCTCCTACTACAACATTGGGGTAGTGGATTATTAATGATTCTGACTGGCTTTTTAATGCTTGGGTTTGGCGTTATGGGCTCAGGAGATACATTAATGTTTGATTGGATGATTCTTAAACAAAGTGATGCCTCGTTGGAATATGGCACACTGATTTTTTTCCTCCTGTTTTTCGGATTTGCTATTCGAATGCCTTTATTTCCATTCCATGGATGGTTACCAGTACTTGCAGAACAAGGACCTGTCGCTAGCTTGGGCGTATTACTGGTGAGTTTGAAGCTTGGAGTATATGCAGTTATTAGATTTCTAATACCGCTACTTCCAGAGATTGCAGAACAATGGGGATGGTTAATATTGATATTTGGATTGGTTGGAGTCTTATATGGCGCCTTGCTCGCATTAATGCAGATTAATATCCGCCGTTTGTTAGCTTTCGCTGTTATTAGTCAAACAGGAATATTGATCATTGGTGTTTTCGCCTTTAATACGTATGGGTTAGAAGGTAGCATGCTGCTTTCAATTGCTTTTGGATTAGCAACAGCCGGTATGCTATTTAGTATTGGTATGATATACAAACGTACAAATACCGCTATGATTCCGCGTCTGGGTGGCATGTACGATGCTAACGCCGGAATAGCTATTTTATTTGTAATCAGTGCATTGAGTACGATGGTTATGCCGGGTACTCCAGGATTTGACGGAATTCATTTACTGATTGAAGGCACCATCAAAGAACATGGCTGGCTTGTTTCTATTGTAATACTAATTGGTAACGTTTTGGCAGCAGCGCTATTGTTACGTGCTTTCCAACAAATTTTTATTGCAGCCCCTAAACGTTTTCAAGGGCCTTTTCTATATTCCCCAAACCCAATTATGCTTTCATCACCTATCAATGAAACTATTATTGTTGCAGTAATCTGTTCATTGCTTATTGGTATTGGTTTCCATACTTCGCCTTGGTTACATATTATTGACCAGGGAGCAAGCTCTATAAAAGAGCTACATTCACATGAGAAACAGTATTCCGGTAGTAAAGCTAAGCCAATTAATGACAAGGATAAAGGATAACTAGAATGAGTGAAGTCGATTTTCCATTGTTAAGTTTTCTTATTTTTTTTCCTTTATTGGGGGCGATTGTAGTTGGAGCTACGCAGAATAATAACCTAGCAAAATTGATTGCATTGTTATTTGCTGGCTTAGAATTGTTACTGGCACTTTTTGTAGTATATTGTTTTGATGTCTCTATTGACGGTTTTCAGTTGATCGAGAAATATAACTGGATACCGCAGCTTAATATTGAATACTTACTTGGTGTCGATGGTATCTCATTATTATTTCTGCCGTTATCAGCACTATTGACATTAATCGTGATACTGGCTTCATGGAACTCAGTACAGCACAATCCACGGTTTCATTTTTCATTATTACTAGCCCTGCAAGGCGTGACTGTTGGGGTATTTTGTTCATTGGATTTAGTATTATTTTTCTTGTTCTGGGAACTGACACTACCTCCTTTTTTCTTTTTAATCGGTCTATGGGGTATCGGTTCGCAACGACGTGAAGCAGCGATGAAATATACGTTATTCATGCTGGCTGGAGGAGTAGCGTTGTTACTCGCTATCACTCTTCTGGCGGCTAATCATGCTTTTCAAGTAGGAAGTGATATACCACAAGGCTTATCATTTAGCCTGCCAAATTTGTTACAGATCGCACTGCCAGATAATCAACAAAAACTGGTCTTTTTCCTATTATTATTTGGTTTTGCCGTTAAAGCGCCATTAGTACCTTTCCATACCTGGTTGCCTACCGTTGCTATGGAAGGTCCAACCCATATTGTTGCAATTCTAGTAGGATTAAAACTAGGTGTTTACGGTATTCTGCGCTTTACCATACCGCTTGCTCCTATAGCTGCTGTTGAACTCAGTTGGGTACTAAGCCTTTTTGGCGCTATTACACTTATTTATGCGGCACTGATTGCATTGCAACAGACTAATCTACGACGTTTATTGGCCTATGCCAGTGTGAGTCATGTTGGATTGGTCATCGTCGGAATTGCTTCTCTGACGATGCAGGGAGTTCAGGGCGCAATTTTTCAATTACTCAACTTCACATTAATTGCCAGTGTACTGATGCTTATTTCAGGATTTATTCATCATCGACTGGGTAGTACAGATGCTATTCACCTTGGGGGCCTTGCCAAGGTTATGCCACGCTTGACCTGTGTTTATTTTTTATTTGTGTTAGCTAGCATTGGTGTACCAGGAACTAGTGGGTTTCCTGCAGAATTATTAATGATTATCGGTGCACTAACTAGTAATGCTAGTTTAGGAATTGCCACTTTGATTGGTGCAGTTCTTGGCGCTGCTTATATGCTATCTTTTTCCCGGAGTGCTTTTTTTGGTCCTGTTTTACATAGTGATGCAAATCTAACACACGATATACAGTTGCGTGAACTAGCCTTACTATGTATTCCTACTTTATTAATTTTGATATTTGGTTTTTTTCCAGATAGCATACTCACTTTTAACCAAGTGGCATCTGAGGCATGGTTGTCTCGACTAACTACGCAAACACCATAGATTTTCACTCATAAGAATAATTAGGAGACTAATAATAATGAATAATTCAGAAACCGGGATTGATTATCTGCTTGACTTGAATACGCGGCATTCTCAAACTTTTATGGATCTGGCTACGGAGAGACGCAGGTATAGAGGTGAACACCCCACTGAAATAGCGGCACTTAAATGTATGGATGGTCGATTGCACCTGCCGGTGATGACGCAAACTGCTCTTGGAATCATTCAGCCATTTCGTAATCTTGGAGGCATCTTTGATTTAGGCTGGCCATTTTTTCAAGCAGCGATTGATCAGTGGGTGAGTTATTCCATAAACCGCGGCAGGCATTGCTTAATCTTTGTCACTTATCACTTTGCACGGGGAGACACTCATCGCGGTTGTCGAGGATTTCATTATGATACAGATGCTGCCAGGGTGGCGGCTATAAAACTGAAGAATCAGTTTGAATCTGTTTATGGTAAAGGTGGTGCGGTAGTGCCCATTGTTTGTGGAATCGAGACTGATCTGGATGCTCTGATCTTGCATGGTGAGAACGGCCGTTTCATCGATCTGGCAAATGCGAAAGAATCTTCTCAACTTGAACTGGAAGAATTGCTTCGTTCACTCTATCCATCAATGCCTGAGCGAGTTATTCGGGATTTCCTGCCACTGGTTCGGGGGAATATCAAGCACATTGCGGAGATTCGTACTTCACACAGACCGATTGAAGAAGCTGAGCACAAGGAGTGGGTGCTGGGAGTTGGACGTGGTTTTGACTGGCTGCATGTTATCAATACAGCATTTATAGTCGGGCCTTTTGATCCAAATCTTTCAGTTGCCATTGAGACGGCTGCAAAACTTCTAAAAAACAATATTGACGATGGTCGAATTGATCCAAACGGTGTTGTGCTTTTAACTTCAGGTGTTTATAGGGATGAAGCAGGCCCTGAATATCGTCTGGCAAAAGAGAAGGCGTTATTTCTTAGTAAATTCGCACTGGATATCATAAAGGATAAGGTTCCGGATTTAGCACCTCGTTTGCAGATATTGACGGGATGTGTTGATCTAGATACCAGGAAGTTTGAAATGATAGAGCGGATTGGCTAAGACTTATCACGCTATCAGTTATTTATAAGCACTGTCTGCTCTTATAGTATTTCCACGTATTACGGTAAGTTGGTTGGTAATAACTGAATGTTTATTTTGACTAAATGGCTATTGTAAATTGCTGCATCACTGATGCCATTTAGAATGATGAGCATTCATTTGTTCTTCTGTTCGTAAATCATCTGGTTTTTTTAATCACGGTCATCTGCGTGGTTTTTGCCTTGTCTTTTTCAAGGGTAATCAGTAGATTCTTAGTTCTCTATACAAGAAAAAAATTTATGTTGTATTTATATTTAATTATAAGTATTGATTTAACGAAAGGGGAATGCAATGGGGATTTTTGATTGGCTTTCAGTTTCTTCTAATTCAGGAGATGATGAGAAAGGTAAAAATAAGGAAGCCAACATAGAAAAAGATATCAGTAAAAATATAGCGAATGTACAAGATATAACCATTACTGGAATTGATTATCTGCTTGACTTAAATGCACGGCACTCCAGAGATTTTGTAAGTTTAGCTGCAGAACGACGCAGGTATCGGAGTGAACATCCCACTGAAATAGCGGCACTTAAATGTATGGATGGTCGATTACACTTGCCGGTGATGACGCAAACTGCTCTTGGAATCATTCAACCATTCCGTAATCTGGGAGGTATTTTTGATCTGGGTTGGCCATTCTTTCAAGCAGCGATTGATCAATGGGTGGAGTATTCCATCAATCGTGGCCGACACTGCCTTATTTTTGTCACGTATCACTTTGCGCGGGGGGACACTCATCGCGGTTGTCGCGGGTTTCACTATGATACGGATGCTGCCAGGGTGGCGGCTATAAAACTGAAGAATCAATTTGAGTCTGTTTATGGTAAAGGAGGTGCGGTAGTACCCATTGTTTGTGGAATTGAAACCGACTTGGATGCGCTGATTCTGAATGGTGAAAACGGTCGTTTTATCGATCTGGCGAATGCAAAAGAATCTTCTCAACTTGAACTGGAAGAATTGCTTCGTTCGCTCTATCCGTCAATGCCTGAACAAATTATTCGGGATTTATTGCCACTGGTTCGGGGAAACATTAAGCACATCGCAGAGATCCGCGCTACTAACAGACCGATCGAAGAAGCTGAGCACAAGGAGTGGGTACTGGGGGTTGGACGTGGTTTTGATTGGTTGCATGTTATCAATACAGCTTTTATAGTCGGACCTTTTGATCCAAATCTTTCAGTTGCTATTGAAACAGCTGCAAAACTTCTAAAGAACAATATTGATGATGGTCGAATTGATCCGAATGGCGTTGTGCTCCTGACTTCAGGTGTTTATAGGGATGAAGCAGGCCCTGAATATCGTCTGGCAAAAGAGAAGGCGTTATTTCTCAGTAAATTTGCACTGGATATCATAAAGGATAAGGTTCCGGATTTAGCACCTCGTTTGCAGATACTGACGGGATGTGCTGATCTAAATACCAGGAAGTTTGAAATGATAGAACGGCTTGGCTAAGGCTCGTCAGGTAGCAGTTTGCTGAGAGAATGTTTATTCTTGGTTACTTCCTAAACCGGGTTTGCAGTAATGAATTAATAACCAAACTATCACGTTAGCACTGGAGTGCAAAAGTGATAGTTTGGGAAATAATATCATTATTATATTGTCCGATGGCAGCAGAGTCATTTCTTGACTACAACAGCTTGTTTGATTTGAGCTTTATCTGTTATCATCAAAAACAGAGGTAATAATTCAATAAAGATACCGTTTTATGTTGCCTAATATTATTGGAAATTGATGTCATATATATCACACTAGACTTATCCATTTATCGTTGTTCCAACTAAAGGAGAAGTACCATGGGTTTATTTGATTGGCTTTCAGGTCTTTTCGGCTCTAAAGGCGGTGAAGAAAACAGAGATAATGAAGATAATATAGAAAGGGATGTCAGTAAGAATATAGATGATTTGCAAGATGTGCATGTAAAAAACGAGATCTTGGCGGAACAAGTCTATGATGATCTGAAAGCACAAGATGCCCATGAAACAGAGGTACAAAAAATACAATCTGAAGAACTAGTGGCTGCGGAAGCAGATATGCAGAAAATACATGTAAAAGATGAGGTTGAGAACCAGGTGTGCTGTGATCATAGCGTACAGGATGTGCCTGAAACAGGCGTTCATGTGCGAAGTATGGAGTCATGAAGATAGAGCTTTTGTAGGAAAAGTATATGGAAACAGAGGTAGATCTTGACGATTACATGTTGTAGTACCAGCTCCTGCTCCTACTCCTACTCCTGCATTAAGGTTGTTGATTAATTTAAGAAGATTGGTATTGCGATTGTTTTAATTGTGAGGTTTTCCTCTGTTTAAGCAGGTAGCAAGAATTTAGAAAGTTTTCGATAAAAATAGTCATACGGTACTATGCCTTAAAGATTCATCAGGATCTTTATCGATATATGTTCTCGATAATTTCAAATAACCCATCGAATATGAGCCTTAACGCGCTTCATTTAAGCTGATTAATCGTTATTTGTATCTCCCCTCAGTGTTCAGAGATATCTTATAGGCTAAATACTATTAGTCTATTCATAATGATTTATCGATCTCGTATTTACCTGAATAAAGCCCAAAGGAAATATAATGCAATCGGCAGCCTTTCAAGCTAAATATTTATTCCGTGATCTTCAGGCAGGAATAATCACCGGAGCAATGGCGATTCCATTGACGGCCGGCATTGCGCTGATGTCCGATTATCCGATTAAGGTTGCACTGGCGACGGTCGTGCTGGCTTGTTTTATTGGCTGGCTAAATGCCTGGCTGAGGCCGGGTAATTATATTGGCGCTCCAGGTGTGGCTGCTGGATTAGCACCTGTGCTGGCATTGGGTGTCGCCAACTTTGGTTTTGAAAATATGGCTTTCATTATTTTTCTGACTGCTTTTATGCAAGCCATTATCTGGAAGTTTAATCTCCAGAAATATATTCTTATTGCAGTGCCGGAGTATCTGGTAGAAGGTTTGTTAGCAGGTGTCGGGCTAAAGATCGTTATTAACTTCTTTGCAATGATTTATGAAATACCGCAAGGAGCGGTATCCGATGTTTTCTGGAATGCTGCGCGCATTCAAATGATACTGATATCAGTGTCCGGTTTTATAATCTTTCTGTATTTGTTTATTAAATTTCAAGGCACACAACCGGCAATTCCATATTTTGTTCTGATTACGGCAGGGGCGATACTGGCACAATTTATTGATATGCCAATGTTGTATGTAGAAGATGTTCCGCTGCAGTTGGCATTACCATTACCGCACTTTGATAGCGCAGCAACCTGGCTCTATGTGATTGGTTTTGCAGCGATGCTGGCAGTCATTGATGTTATTGAGCAAGTCATGAGCAACGCAGCCATTCAGAAAATAGATCCTTTGCAGAGAAAGTGTAATACAAATAATAGCTTGCTATCGATCTGGATTGCTAATATGGGGGCAAGTTTTTTCGGTGGAATGACCAATCTGGATGGCGTGGCCAAGAGCACAACGAATAAACTGGCAGGTGCCTATACAAAATTTTCCGTATTGATTATTGGCTGTGTCATTCTGTTTTTTGTATTGAACACCCAGTATCTGGAATACCTGCCAAAGTTTTCATTGGCGGCGATTATGATTTTTACTGGCTGGAAGATGATGATGGGATTGCTGCATGTCGCCCACCAAGGTCAATATGCCTTGATATTGGCGACATTGTGCGCATTGCTGGTCTATCGGCTGGGTATCTTTGAAGGGTTGTTAATCTCATTAACGATACATGGATTTGTCAATTTTGTTGTCCTGCACCAGGTTCATAATATCCATATCCGGATTATCATCAAGAAATATTTGGAGAGATTTGCAGGGGATGGGGGAGTCGATTGATTCGATTGCAGATCAAGAGAAATAAAACGGATAGGTTGATTTCATAGATTGCCGTAGTCCATCTGTTTTATAGCGAAGCAGGCAGGAGGAGTATCGCCTCCGCATTGCTGCTTGAAAAAACTTTTTCTGCTGCCTGCTGCCAGGGTAGCCACATATAACCTAAATGCTCACGGGTGGCGATGGTGATTGGCTTTAATTCAGGCAGGCATAACCCAAAAACATGCTCCGTATTGTGGGTCACGCCGGGTGCATAGCGCCACCGCCATTCTTCGTATATTTCATACTGATTTTTGATATGCCAGTCTATCAGTGAATAACAGACTGCATTCAATCCGGTTTCTTCAGCCACTTCACGTATGGCGGTTTGTTGCAGTGTTTCTCCACGATTCTGGCTACCTGTTACGGATTGCCAATAACCGGGGTGATCGGCGCGCTCTAACAATAAAACCTGAAGATCTGGCGTATAAATAACAACGAGAACAGAGACCGGTATTTTGTGCATTAAAGCTGTTCAGAAACGCTTAACTGGGTGTCGTTTCTGTTTTACGCAGACGAATGTTCAGTTCTTTTAATTGCTTTTCATCAACCGTACTGGGTGCATGTGTCAACATGCATTGAGCACGCTGGGTCTTGGGGAAAGCAATTACGTCGCGAATAGATTCAGAACCTGTCATCATGGTCAGGACACGATCCAGGCCGAATGCAATGCCGCCATGCGGCGGGGCGCCATACTGTAATGCTTCCAGCAGGAAACCGAATTTCTCCTGTGCTTCCTGCTCTGGAATGTTTAGTGCACGGAATACCTTGGATTGAATGTCCTGCCGATGAATCCGTACTGACCCACCACCAATTTCTGAGCCGTTCAGAACCATGTCATAGGCTTTTGACAGCGCTTTCCCAGGTTCTGTTTCCAGCAGGTTTTCATGGCCATCTGCTGGTGCAGTGAACGGATGATGTAATGCCTGCCAGCGATTTTCTTCTTCATCCCGCTCAAACATTGGGAAATCAACGACCCAGAGCGGTTTCCAGCCCGCTTCCGCGTAGCCATGCTGATGACCAATCTTGATACGCAGTGCTCCGAGTGATTCATTGACGATCTTGGCTTTGTCTGCGCCAAAGAAAATCAAATCACCATTTCTCGCATGGGTGAGTGACAGAATCGTATTGATGGTTGCCTCGGGTAAGAATTTCAGGATAGGAGACTGTAATCCTTCCACACCGTTTTCTAATGAATTGACTTTAATATAGGCAAGACCCTTGGCGCCATATATGGCGACAAAACCGGTGTAATCGTCGATTTCCTTACGGCTCAACGTGCCACCCTGAGGAATACAGAGCGCAGCGACACGTCCATTGGGCATTTCCGCTGCATCACGGAAAACCTTGAACGGTACATCTTTCATGAGATCGGTTAATTCTGTTAATTCAAGCGGGATACGCAAATCAGGTTTGTCTGAGCCGTATTTAAAAATTGCTTCGGCATAGGTCAGACGTGGAAACGGGGTTGGAAACTCGATATTCAGAATAGACTTGAATAAAGTGCGGATCATCTCTTCCATGAGCGCCATGATTTCATCGGCCGTGAGAAAAGAAGTTTCAATATCCACCTGCGTAAATTCCGGTTGGCGATCAGCGCGGAGATCTTCATCGCGGAAGCAACGGGTTATCTGGTAATAACGATCAAATCCAGACACCATCAACAATTGTTTGAATAATTGAGGCGATTGAGGCAGTGCGAAGAAGTGTCCTGCATTCACACGAGAAGGCACCAGATAGTCTCTGGCGCCTTCCGGAGTGGATTTGGTCAGCATGGGCGTTTCTATATCCAGAAAACCATGCTTGTCGAGAAATACACGGATCGCCATGGCGACTTTGTGGCGGAGCCGCAAATTTGACTGCATGACCGGGCGGCGTAAATCCAGATAACGGTGTTCCAGTCGAACCACTTCACTGATGTTGTCATCATCCATCAGGAAAGGCGGAGTCAACGAAGTATTCAGCACTTCAATTTGATTGACCAGCACTTCAATTTCACCGCTGAATAATGCGGAGTTAATCGTGCCTTCAGGGCGGTTTCTTACTTTCCCGGTAATCTTCAGTACAAATTCATTGCGTATTTTCTCGGCAACCTGAAATGTTGCAACATTATCAGGGTCACAGACTATCTGTATCAGGCCTTCACGATCACGCAAATCGATAAAAATCACACCACCATGATCTCGACGACGATGTACCCAGCCAAAAAGTGTAATGGTCTGGTCTAAGTAGTGAGTATTAATGGCACCGCAATAATTTGTACGCATAGTTTTGAAAAAATTGGAGTCTGGAAATTAAGGGTTCTTGGCAATGTGATAATTGAGCTTTGTTTTATTACTATGAGTGTTTCTAATAGTTTAATGCGTTGTCTGAATCGTAATGAGGCTCATCAAATATTGGGGCTGGCATCAGTCAGCAACGGTTGTCGTTGTTGCTGGGCTGGTGGTTGTCGAACCAGTGGTTGTGGCAGCAGGCAATGCTGTATCTGTTTTCGCATTTTCTTTTGTGGTTTCTTTTGCAGATACTGATGACGACTTGTTGCTATCCTTGAAGTCAGTTACATACCAACCGCCCCCTTTCAATTGAAATCCGGCAGCAGAAATCAGTTTCGTGTAATGTGAGCTGCCGCAGACTGGGCAGTTTGTAATGGGTGCATCACTCATCTTCTGTAGATGCTCTTTCTCAGCACCGCATGAATTGCAAGCGTATTCATAAATAGGCATAGAAATCTCCAACAACAATTCAGAATTGAGAAACTATCTATTATACCTCAACCTACTTGCCTTCACGTCCATATACATCTTCAAACCGGACAATATCATCTTCCCCCAGATAGGAGCCGGATTGGACTTCAATCATTTCAAGAGGTACGCAGCCTGGGTTTTCCAAGCGATGGCGAGTCCCGACCGGAATAAATGTAGATTCATTTTCCGGTACGAGAAAGCTGGTATCTCCGCGCGTGACCTTTGCTGTGCCACGCACAACAATCCAATGCTCGGTTCGATGGTGATGCATCTGCAGGGATAAAGCTGCGCCCGGTTTGACAACAATGCGCTTGACCTGAAAACGTTCGCCAAAATCAACCCCGTCATACCATCCCCATGGCCGGAATACCTTGCGATGCAAATGACCTTCCGAGCGTCCTTTGTGTTTGAGATTATCCACTATTTTTTTTACGTCCTGTGTTCTGCTCTTGTGAACCACAAGAATGGCATCGGATGTTTCCACGATGACCATATCTTCAACCCCGACGCAGGCGACCAGCCGGTTTTCTGAGATAGCCAGTGTATTGGTGCAATCATGCAACAGCACATCGCCTTGTATGACATTACCAGCATTATCTTTGGGTAGAACCTGCCACAAAGAATCCCATGCGCCGACATCAGACCAGCCCGCTGATAACGGGATCACGATCCCGATTGGCAATTGCGGATTCCTGTCGGTGGCGATATGCTCCATCACTGCATAGTCAATGGAATCACTTGGGCACTGCTCAAAAATATTCTTGTCTACCCGATTGAAATCGCCATCAACAGATCCCTGTTCCCATGCGGCACGACACGCTTTGAGGATATCCTGGCGACATACGCCGATGGCAGATAGCCATATGGAGGCACGCAACATGAATAATCCGCTGTTCCAAAGATAGGATCCTGTGTCAAGATAGGCCTGTGCGGTGCTGTGGTCAGGTTTTTCTACAAAACGTGCAATGTAGTATGCATTATGCTCGGCCAGTTTCTCACCGGATTGAATATAGCCATAACCGGTTTCCGGCGCATCCGGTTGAATGCCGAAGGTAATCACATGACTGTCGGCGGCAAGCTGCATGCCTTGGCACACAGCTTCCTGGAAGGTGGCAGTATCGACGATGACATGATCGGATGGCATGACTAGTAAAACCGGATCTTCATCTTTTTCCAGAGCGGACAGGGCTGCTATGGTAAGTGCTGGCGCGGTATTTCGTCCCAGAGGTTCAAGTAGAATGGTTCCTTTCCGGTGGATGACGCGCAGTTGCTCTGCAATAACAAAACGGTATTCTTCATTGCAGACAATGATGGGATCTTTGACTGCGATCTGATCTAGGCCATCCATTCGTCGGACCGTGGCCTGTAGTAGAGAGTCTTCAGTGATCAGCGAAAGGAGTTGTTTGGGATGTTTTTCACGCGAAAGCGGCCACAGTCGGGTGCCTGAGCCACCTGATAGAATCACTGGAATTAATGATTGCATGATAATTTCCAATAAATGGGTTATAGAGCATGGAGCATTGTTGATCGATACGTCATTTACCTGCTTCCTGACGAGTTTTATATTTTTCTGTGTTTAATTCATTCGATAAAATTTTAACAATCCTTTCAGCCGCCTTTCCATCCCATAGCAGGGGACGGCAGCCTGATTTCGCTGTGCTGTTGAGAACATGCTGAACGGCCTCAATAATTTTTACAGGATTGGTTCCCGCCAAAATGTTGGAGCCTTCTTCCACGGTAATCGGACGTTCCGTGTTCTCGCGAATAGTAATGCAGGGCACACCCAGCGCCGTAGTTTCTTCCTGAAGACCACCACTGTCAGTCAATACCACAGCAGCGTCTTTCCATAAATTGAGAAAAGGCATATAGGGTTGTGGTCCGATTAATTGAATATTGGGATGGATGGGGATCGCAAATTTTTCAAGATTATTCCGGGTGCGTGGGTGAACCGGAAAAATGAGGGGCAGATCGTGCGCGATTTCATTCAGGGCGCCGCATATCTGGGTGAACATATTCATATCATCAACATTGCTGGGCCGGTGTAGCGTGATTACGCCATAGCGCTTGCCGGAAGTCAGTAATCCGGTTTTATATGCACTTGTTTCAAACTGGGTGGTGTCCATTCGAGCAAGTTTGTCAGCCTGATACAAGAGATTATCGACCATCACGTGGCCGACATGGTGGATTGCAGAATCTGGTTTTCCTTCTCGTTGCAGGTGTTTTACGCCGCTGGGTTCGGTGACGAAAAACCAATTTGAAATGCTATCCGTGACCAGACGATTGATCTCTTCCGGCATGGCCATATCACCGCTGCGCAATCCTGCTTCGACATGCGCGACCGGGATATGCATTTTCTTGGCAACGATGGAGCAAGCCAGCGTCGAGTTTACGTCTCCCACCACCAGAACGACATCAGGTCTGCTGGATTGGCAGTATTCTTCAAAATCAATCATGATTTTGGCAGTTTGCTGTGCATGAGAGCCACCACCGGCGGCCATAAATATATCCGGCTGGGGAATGCCCAGTTCTTCGAAAAAAACATCGTTCATGTCACGATCATAATGCTGACCGGTATGAATGATTTTGTAGGTTAATGCTTCATGGTGTTGCAAGGCGCGCACGATCGGGGAAATTTTCATAAAATTCGGCCGTGCCCCGGCAACAAGATAAATCATTTTTTTCATGGATTACCCGACTATTAAATTATCAGTATGACTGGACTCAAATTAACCAGTTGAACAAAATGACTGATTACAGTGATTCTATTATGCGATGTGCTTTTAGTATATTCAGTATTTGAATGTAACCGCTGACTAAATAAATTAACCGAATCTAATCTAGCACCAAATCAGGATTATGTTAGTTTTTTTTATTACCTTTTCTTGCAATCTTTATAAATTAGAATATAATTACGAATCATTCTCATTAACAATAATTCTGCTGAATTAATTGACGGATCAGGATATTCAATATGTACGTTTGTATTTGCAAGGCTGTGACGGATAGTGCGATAAGAGAAGCCGTTTATCAGGGAGCTGATCGCATGCGCGATCTAAAAGCATGTTTGGGGGTTACCGAGCAATGCGGTATTTGTGCCTGTGAGGCCAAGCAGGTTCTGGACCAGACGCTTATGCAGAAAAATGCATTTCAGGCTGCTTCAGCTTTGTCTTCGTAATGAAGTGAATTGGTCAATTAAGAATCCGCTGCAAGCATACAGAATTACCAGTTCGTTCTATTCTGTGTCTCTATTTCATTATGCCCTGTCTGATTCTGAGTGAATCCAACCGAACACACCTCGATCATGCTAAGTTCTGAAAAACTTGGCTCAAGCGCATATGACCACTGAAGTTCGTCGTACAAATACCCTGCTGGCTACGTTATTACTGGTTTTTGGGTTTGTTGCAATGGTGTGTCCAGCAATAGTTCTGGCGGAATCACCAGGCATCAGTCAATTGGCAGTAAAGACATATGCAGTGCCAGCAGGTTCCCTGCCGGATGCCTTAACCCAGTTCTCGCAACAGGCTGGTGTCAGTATTCTCTTTGATTCCAGTAAGCTGCAAGGAAAAGTGACGCAAGGACTCAAAGGTAATTTTGAGATCGTGCGGGGGCTTGAGCAATTGCTGATGGGAAGTGGGCTGCAGGCGAAACCCCAGGCGGATAGCTATGTGATTACCGAGTTGCCAGCGAGCCCGGTTTCCAGCCCAGTTGTGACAACATTGCCCTCAATACAGATCACGGCCAGCAATACCAATCGCTATGCGGCTGTCAGTACCACATCGGCAACCAAGACAAACACCCTGCTGCGCGATGTGCCGCAGTCTATTTCAGTGATAACCAATGAATTGATCAAGGACCAGTCAATCCGGAGTATTGGCGATGCCGTGCGTTATGTGCCGGGGGTTGGCGTATCGCAAGGAGAAGGTAATCGGGATGCGATTGTGTTCCGAGGTAACCGGTCAACGGGGGATTTCTTTACGGACGGCATCCGGGATGATGTCGAATATTATCGGGATCTTTATAACATAGAACGTGTCGATGTGCTGAAAGGCGCTAACGGCATGATTTTCGGACGCGGCGGCTCGGGTGGCGTGATTAACCGTGTCACAAAGCAAGCCAACTGGAATCCTGTGCAGGAATTTTCTTTTCAGGGCGGGTCATTCAATCAAAAAAGAATGACAGCCGATGTGGGACGTGTCATTAACGATGTAGCTGCATTCCGTCTGAATGCCATGTATGAGGATGCGGGTAGTTTTCGGGATGGCGTCAGTATGCAGCGGCTTGGGGTTTCTCCAACGGTCACACTCAAGCCGACAAATCGAACCAAAGTGATTCTGAACATGGAGCGGTTTCATGATGAACGCACGGCTGATCGGGGAGTTACTTCATTTAATGGCCGGCCGGTTGATGTTCAACGATCCCAATTTTTCGGGGACCCTAGACGCAGCCCTACGAGTGTTGACGTATTGTCGTTTAATTCATTGATTGAACACCGATTTGATTCTGGGATTACACTGCAGAACCGGACGAATTATGCAACTTATGATAAGTTCTATCAAAATGTATTTGCAAATGGTGGGCTCAATAATCTTGGGCAGGTATCACTGGGTGCCTATAGCAATGCAACAACGCGTGAAAATGTCTTCAATCAAACAAATTTTCTCTACTCCTTAAACACAGGGCCGATTTCACATACGCTGATGGCGGGTGTCGAAGTAGGTCGACAGGAAACCCATAACAGGCGTGAAACGGGCTTATTCAATAATAATCTGGCTAGTACCAGTCTGCTGGTTCCGTTCAGCAATCCGATCACCAATGTCCCGATTACCTTTAGAACACGCGATTCAGGCGGGGATTTGGACGCGTTAAACCGCAGCATTGTGAATATCACTTCGCTTTACATTCAGGATCAGATTGAGATAACCCCTCAACTTCAGGTAATTGCCGGAGTGCGCTATGATTTGTTCGAAGTAGATTTCCAGCAAAAGAACGGCCCAAGGGATCATTTAAAAACAAAAGATGACCTGATCGCGCCACGATTCGGTGTGATCTATAAGCCGTTCCAGCCGGTTTCATTTTATGCAAGTTACAGTCAGGCCTATGTGCCACGCGCCGGTGATCAACTGACGGCTTTAAATGTCACGATTGAAACGCTCAAGCCGGAGAAATTTACAACACTGGAAACCGGGATAAAATGGGATATACGCCCTGATCTGGCTTTCACCACTGCTGTTTATCAACTGGATCGCAGTAATGTCATCAATTCGGTTGTCGGAGGGCAAACTTTTTTGACCAAAGGTCAGCGTACAGAAGGTGTTGAAGTCAGTCTTGCCGGTCAACTCACTTCAAATTGGAGTGTAATGGGTGGTTATGCCTATCAGTTGGGGGAAATTACCAGTGACATCATGGGCATCGCAAGAAAAGGAGCAACGGTCGCAGAGCTTCCTCGCCATACATTTTCAATGTGGAGCCGCTATGATATTACGCCAAGCATTGGTGCGGCATTGGGTGTGATTCATCGGGGTGATATGTTTTCTTCATTGACCAACCGGGTTAATGTGCCTGATTTTACGCGCGTTGATGCCGCACTGTTTGCACAGTTTACCAAACGCTTCCGCGGTCAGTTGAATATTGAGAATTTGTTTGATACCAAGTACTTCGCCGCAGCACAGAATGATTTCAATATCACCCCGGGTTCACCGATTGCGATCAGGGCCACTTTGATTGCTAATTTCTAGTAAATAAAAAAAGAGGCAGTAGTTTTTTTAATTGAATTTGTGAATAATAATCGTTATCATTTGTATTAGCATTAATTAACCTAAGGAGATTTTAAAATGTTTTTAGTTCAGGGATTCGTAAACTCACTGCGCAAGTCATTGATAGTGAGTATGTATTTTATTTTGTTTTGCCTGAGTAATGTGGCTACGGTAGCCGCATCATCCAATGTTCAGGCAATTGAAACGGCAGTTGCTGCTTTCAAAACAATAGGAACGTTACGCAAGGAATCACCAATCAATGCAGACGCCATTACCAATGCTTATACTGGCACGCTGCAAACCTTGGTACAGGAAGTTGATACGGCTAATGGCTTGCAACTGAATAGTGATATTCTGGCTGCAATTAATAATATCAAAGGTGAGAATGAGCCAGAATTGGCGGGCCAGGTAATAGATAAAACTTTGCAGCGTGTTTTTTACCAAAGTATTTGGAATCGTATTGCAGCGATACGAGACCAGTTTGATAGCGCAACGTCAGCTACATTACTGCAAATATTAGATGAATCAGTAGCGGCATTTCAAGCCATTGCCAGTACTGTTGCAAGAGCCAATCAGGTTCTTGCTGCTGATAGACAGTCTATACAAGAAGGTTCCAATCCTGGGTTGGATATTTTAATTAACGAATCGTTTGAGCGCGTTAGGATTGCATTAAATAAAAACAATCCAACCGAAGACTTCGCTAACTTTAGTGTTGAACGCTACGCTATAAGGATGTCATTGGCTCGTGCATATTACATTGCGGTTTTACGTGAAGTGGCAGGTGCTATTGAACACAGAAATACGGATTTAGTAGAGACACGGATAGAGCAAAAAGAAGGTGAAATCTTTTATCGCATTATCGAATCACTCATTGCACGAGATAATCCAACAGGTAACTTGCTCATTAAGGCTCAATTGACAGGAAATGCTTCAGGAATTGTAGCAGATGAGATTGTTAGTGAGTTAAGTAAAGGATTAATCGGTCGGGTAAAAGGTGAGATGAATGGCCAAGCAGAAAGTATTGGTAAAGATCGTGTCCATGCTATGGCAGAAGCTGCAGGAGCAGTGTATTTTGCAAATATTCTTCTGCCGGATCTAGAACTGCGTCTAGGTGCTGGTGTGCGTAGCAATCTGGAGACTGCGTTAAATAATCTGCAAAGTGCAAGCAGTGAAAATAGTGTGTCTAAATCGGCAGAAGCACGTGAAACGATTTCAACGATTCTGACCAGCTATGAACAGGAGCTTAATTTATCTAAATACAGTAAAACGAATGATACAGCCTTAATCATAGATGGCGCAGTGGCCGCATTCCAGGTGATCGGTGCATTGCGGAAGGAATTTCCAATTAATGCAGATGCTATTCTGGCCGAGTATGCCGGTGATTTGCAGCAATTGACACAGATTGTTGACCAGCTCTACGGATCGGCGATTGATCAGGATATCCTGGCAGCGATTGGCTTTATCAAAAATGAGAATCAGGTTTTATTGGCGGCGCAAGCCATCGACAAATCATTGCAACGCGTTTTTGCGCTCGCGATTTATAACCGGATAACTTTGGTGATCGATCATTTTGATGATATGTCTACCAATGAACTGACCCTCGAATGGGACCGTGCGTATGCTGCCTATCAGGCGGTTATCGGAACAGCAGGCAGGGAAAATAAAGTTCTGACAACCGACAGGCAAACCATTAAGTCCGGCAATAATCCGGATATTGACGATCAGATTACCTTAGCATTTATACAAGGCAGGAAAGCCTTAAATAAAGCAGATGCGGATGACCAGATTAATGTAGCAATAGCACGTGAAAATATTATCATTCCACTGGCCAGAAGTTTTCTGATCGGCGTACTGCGTGAAGTCGAAGGGGTTATTTCTGATCGGGATATGGATGTTGATTCTGCAAGGGAAAAACAAATTGAAGGGGAATTCTTCTACCGTATTGTTGAAGGATTTATTTCTCAGGATAACCCAACCGGTAACAATCGCATTAAGGTGCAGTTGACCGGCAATACAGCAAATGTCGTGGCGAATGAAATTGTCAGTGGCATCAGCAAGGGTCTGATTGGTCAAATAAACAGAAGTATGAACCAGATTGAAGCAACATTTGTATCTGATAGAAATCAGGCGATACTTGCTGCTGAAAGGATGTCCCTATATGCCAGTATTTTTTTGCCTGATCTCGAATTGCGCTTGGGTTCCCTGCAACGTGTGAAGATGGAAAATGCACTGCAAGACTTAAAAGAAGCCAGTGAAACGAACAACCCATCCAAAGCAATCACAGCACGATCAGTGATTGTAGAAGTGATCTCAGCCTATGGGAATGAGTTAATTTAGGAATGAACCTGTCCCACTGTAAATTTTTATGGTGGGGCAGTTTTGTCCGGAAACGATACTATCGGACAAATATTCTGACCTGTGAACGTCAATAGCAGGTCAACCCAGCCAGCCATCGTGTTTTCCTCACAAGTAAGCCAGCCAACAACAATGACATGCATGTTTGAATGATTGGTGCAGGTTGCATTGACGAGAGTTTTTCTACAATGCACTGCTTTTGCTGCGTTATATTTAATCAAGAGGAATCATTTGATGTTACGAAATAAAATTTTAATTTTTTGTATTGCTGCAATTATCGTATTGATCGGGTTTATCAGCAATCCGGCGTGGGCTAAAAATCGGGTCTATTGGATAGCTGCCGAGGAAGTACAGTGGGATTACGCGCCATCATTTCCTATTAATCCGATGACAGGTAATGAGTTCACGGAGGAGCAACGTGTCTTTGTAGAACAAGGGATAGGCCGCCGTTATCTGAAAGCGGTTTACAAGGAATATACGGAAGGATTTAGTGCAGTAAAACAGCGCGGACCGGAAGAGGAGCATCTGGGCATACTTGGGCCTGTTATCCGGGCGGCCGTAGGAGACAGAATCGTTGTTCACTTCAAAAACAATACACGTTTCCCGGCGAGTATCCATCCGCATGGCGTTCTTTATACCAAAGCGCATGAAGGTGCTGCACATTCCCATGCAGCAGGTGCCAATCATAAACCGGATGGTGTTGTTGCGCCGGGCGGGGAATATACTTATATCTGGGATGTTCCAGATCGCGCGGGACCAGGCCCCAATGACCCCTCTTCTATTGCCTGGATATATCATAGCCATATTGATGAGCCTGCCGATACCAATGCCGGATTGATTGGTCCGATCATTATTACTCAAAGAGGGTCTGAGAATGGGGATAGAACACCTTCGGATGTGGATCGTGAATTTATTTCTCTTTTCACTGTATTCGATGAAAATGCCAGTTTATATAAGGATGTCAACCTTGCTGCCTGCAGCGGTTCCTGCGACCCTGAGGATGAAGGTTTCCAGGAAAGCAATCTGATGCATGGCATTAACGGCCTGGTTTACAGCAATAATCAGGGCTATGTGATGAAGAAAGGAGAACGGGTGCGCTGGTATATTATAGGCATGGGTACTGAGGTCGATCTCCATACGCCGCATTGGCATGGTGCAACCTTGTTACACAACGGCAATCGTTTGGATGTGACAGAGGTACTGCCGGCCGCTACCAAAACGCTGGACATGCATCCTGATGTTCAGGGTATCTGGATGTACCACTGCCATGTCAATGATCATATCAGTGCTGGCATGATGTCAACTTATACGGTTGAGTAATCCATGGATTATGGGAGGTGCGGGATCCTGGATGGATAAGACATGATTCCATGATTTCGTGTACTCCCTGATTGCTGCATAATTTCGACCTGGCGCTTTCTGGTTCCCGAGCCGTAAGATTTGAACAAACATTGGCACTTATTATTGTGCTTTGAATTTGAATCCGCGTCTGCAAATTACAAAAATTGCATCTCACAATTTGTCCGATTCAGAATACATTTCTTCTTCCTTGCATTGCTGCTCTCCTTTCAGGATCTCTAAAAAATGTTGCCTTCGTTATTCCTTATTGAATTAATGGAAAATAAAAGGTATGGCGTCGAATATCAGCCCATCATAAATATGAATGATCAGGAGATCTACGCATTTGAATGTCTGGCCAGATTTTATGATAACAAAAGAAACCTCATACCACCGGATTTCGTCTTCGGTTCATTGCATAAAAGCCCGTTGAGCTTATTTCAGGTTGAATATGAGCAAAAAAAATTACAATTGTTAAATGCTCCCGATCATAAGAAAATTTTTATTAACCTGGATCAAGATTCATTCTATGCCTGTGGGATTGAAGGAGAGAATAATCCATTTATCGGACTGTTAAGTAGCTATGCAACGAACGATATTATTGTCGAACTGATTGAGAACTCGGAAGTTAATGATGCCAGAATGAGTTTGGCAATGATTGATTCCTTATCCAGGAATAAAATTCAAACGGCCATTGATGACGTATTTAATCCACAATCACTGGTTTCTACGGCGGTCATACAACTGGTGGATTTTATAAAACTGGATCGGTATGTTGTTACCAGAAAACAGGATGAAGATTTTTTGCGCCTAGTCAAATCGATCATTGATTATGCACATCTCGCAGGGAAGAAAATAGTTTTGGAAGGTATCGAAAATAAGGATGATTTATTATTCGCAGAGCAATTAAATGCGGATTATGTCCAGGGTTATTTATACCGGGACAGGTTTATCACTATTTTGTAAACTAAATAGACAGAATTCGAGTAACGTTCTGATGCAGACTGATGCTTACTTCCAGCAAAAGCTGGAGGTAAGCAACATCTCCACTTACAGATCAAACACGATCATATCCGTGGTAATCGAGTTTATGTTGACGCCTACCAGTTCAATGGATGCAGTTGGTCCAAAATGAGCGGTAAAACCACTATTACCATTATCTGTATAGCCTGTTATATATGAGAGCAATTGATCGAGTTGATTGATTCCGAGTATTGCTGAATCAAAGAACAGGCGATCCTGGCCCAGTGTAAAATCGGCAATCTCAAAATGCCCTGCGCCATAAAAACCAAAAGTGTCATTGCCGGTACCGCCATTTAACCGATCATAGCCGTTACCGACGCGTAGAATATCGTCACCGGCGCCACCAAATAATTTCTCGGTTCCCTCCTGCCCATCCAGATCATCATTACCATCACCCCCGTTCAATATATCATTACCGGCGCCGCCTTTCAGGATATCGTTTCCACCGCCACCTAATATTTCATCATGACCAGAACCGCCAATCAGGTCGAAATTATCTAATTCATCACCGGTAATTAGTAGGTCATTATCATCGAATCCAGCAGATCCGAGTCCTTCGAAAGGGATACCATCAATAAACTTGATAGAGCCTGATCCCAAATTTGGTCGTGGTGTTATGCTGACTGACATAATGCTGCCTCCTAATTCTAATAAATACGTTCAATTGATACGGTTAATATACTATTTTGTCCCATTACATTATTTAAATAATAATGAGAATGATTCCTATTATATTAAATAATAGTTAAAATGCAATGATTATTATCGATGATTATTAAGAATAGAGAAGATAAGTGGCTGTGAATAAAATAAAATGAAGGGTCTCTGCAAGTGACGAATAAGCTTGATGAATTGTTACTGAATGCGAAGGGCTTAATCACTGCTGGCAAGTTCAATGATGCCGACAGGATTTTGGATCCACTAAAAAATGAACATCCATTGTCGCCGGATATCGCGCGACTATGGTGCTCACTCGCGATGCGTACTGGCCGGGCGGTTGATGTGCCCGCGTATGCTGCAAAAATTTATGCATATGTACGCAGTGATTTTCATAAAGCGCATTGGGCGCATGTTTCAGGAACCGCAAGTTTTGTTTTATTGGACTTATCATCCGCGCATACGCACTTCACTGATGCGCTGAATCACCTGATGGTGCTGGCCAAGGCGGGAAAAGTCCCTCCGCGAAAAGAGCAAACAGAACTACTGCAAACTGTCGAGAATGTATTTGTCTCGGGTGAAGCAGAGAAATTGCTGTGGATGACGTGTGCAGAACTGGCCAGGCTGGACATTCCGGCATTTCCTTTTGCCGGCACTTTACTGGGTCTGGTCCGTAACGGGTGTTTGCTGGATTTCGACAAGGATCTGGACATCGCCGTGCGCATGGAATTCTGGAGTGCCTGCTGTGCCGCATTGGAACAAGCCGGGTGGGTGCGATCATCGATGCGGATTGACTACGCCAATTACCGCGATTACGTGCATCCGGAATTGGGGGTTACGCTCGATGTCTGCGGCTTGCAGGCAAGGGGGAAACAGATCATAGGTGGCTTTGCGCTGCCCGATTATCCAGATGAATATCAGCGGGTATCAGTTTTTCCTGAGTTTGACCTGACACAGCGCAAAACTGACTATGGTGCCATTTGGTTTCCGCGCCGACCGGAAATAATCCTGACTGCATTTTACGGCGATTGGCGCACACTGAACCCCAATTGGGATACTGTGGTATCTGCGCTCAATCTGGAAAATTTTACTTTGCTGGTGCGCTGCTATGCGTATCACCGTTTGGTGCAACATTGGTTAACGGGGAATTTGGCTAAGGCGTGGTGCTATACGCATCAGATCGCGTTAAAAGACCCCGATGACGTGCTCGCGCTGCGCAGCCGCCAATGGCTGGAACGGGCGCTTACGCGCTTGAAGCGGGAAATTCCCGCGTGGCCGAGAAATCAGCGGCAAAAACGTGTGTATACCCGCATGGTGGCCGATTTGTTTCATGAAGGGCATGTCAATTTTTTACGGGTCGCGCGGGCATTGGGTACACATTTGACCGTGTGCGTAGTTTCGGATGAACGTGTGCTGGAAAACAAGGGGAAACTGCCTGTGATGACGCAGGCGGAACGGGTTGCGGTTGTTTCAGCGTGCCGGTATGTCGATAATGTGATTACTGACAGCCCGGTCAATGCGACCGTTGAATTTATGGAAAAGCATGGGTTTGATCTGTACACATTCGCTTGTGCATCGGAACAGGAGCGCACGGAGAAATACAAGCAATGCGCAGCGCTGCCGACACAAATGGTACATGAGATTGACTATACAGCCGGTATTTCAACTTCGGATCTCGTGGTGCGTATTCTGGATGGTGCTGGAATCGTCAGGAACTGACCATCCGGATGGATTGTGGTTCAGATAGTCTGTGAAATGATTAAATTGGTCTGTTAATAGCCGGATTCTTATTGATCCAGTATTCATCGTATTAAGTATATAATACTGCCTTTATTTAATTTTCCAGAAAACCGGTTGTATTGAAAATATTATATTTATAATACATACAATTACTTACATAAACTATGAGACCAGTTTCTAAATCCAGCAAACTTGCCAATGTTTGTTATGACATCCGTGGGCCGGTTCTTCAACGTGCCCGGCAAATGGAAGAGGAAGGTCATCATATTATCAAGCTGAATATCGGCAACCCGGCGACATTTGGCTTTGATGTGCCGGAAGAAATCTTGCAGGATGTCATTTACAATTTGTCAAATGCCTCCGGTTATTGCGATTCCAAGGGCCTGTTTGCGGCTCGCAAAGCAATCATGCACTATAGCCAGGAAAAACAGATCAGCAATGTGCAGATGGATGATATTTTCATTGGCAATGGGGTATCGGAGCTCGTTGTATTGAGCATGCAGGCATTACTGGATAATGGGGATGAAGTGCTGATCCCGATGCCCGATTACCCGTTATGGACGGCTGCCGTTGTGTTATCGGGCGGGACTGCGCAGCATTATTTATGTAATGAAGAGTCCGACTGGTTGCCGGATATGGATGATATTCGTGCCAAAATCACGCCCAGAACCCGTGCGATTGTCATTATCAATCCGAATAATCCCACTGGTGCACTGTATCCGAAAGAAGTGTTGTATGAATTGATTGAAATCGCCCGCCAGCACCAACTGATCGTGTACGCTGACGAAATATACGACAAAATTCTCTATGATGGGGCAACACATACCTCGATTGCTTCATTGGCGGATGATGTGCTGTTTATTACTTTTAACGGACTCTCCAAGAATTATCGTGCGGCTGGCTTTCGTTCCGGGTGGGCGATTGTTTCAGGAGAAAAAGGTCATGCGCAGGATTATATCTCCGGCTTGAACATGCTGGCCTCTATGCGATTATGTGCCAATGTGCCTTCGCAATTTGGCATTCAGACAGCGCTCGGCGGTTACCAGAGTATTTATGATTTAACCCTGCCAACAGGGCGTCTGATGCGTCAGCGCGATGTGGCCTGGAAATTGTTAACCGATATCCCCGGTGTAAGTTGTTATAAGCCTCAATCCGCTCTGTACTTATTCCCACGCCTGGACCCGGATATTTATCCCATTAAGGATGATCAGCAGTTTGTGCTGGATCTGTTGCTGGAAGAAAAGGTTCTATTGGTACAAGGCAGTGGTTTTAACTGGCCCTATCCGGATCATTTTCGTGTTGTTTTCCTGCCAAATATCGACGATCTGACTGAAGCCATCGGTCGTATCGCTCATTTTCTTCAACGTTACCGGAAACGGCATGGTACTGACAGTTAGCCTGTTAGATTAAGGCATTAAAATAAATTTTCTGATCGTTATCATGACCGTATTCCGTTTGTCGTCTTTTTAAACTATAAAACTTATGAAACCTATTAATGTTGGTCTACTTGGAATTGGCACTGTAGGCGGTGGTACCTATACTGTTCTTAAACGCAATCAGCATGAAATTGCTCGCCGCGCCGGACGGGAAATTATCATCAGGATGATTGCGGATCGTGATCTGGAAAAAGCCCGGCAACTGGTCGGCAATGAGGTGACGATTACGGATAATGCCCGTGAAGTCGTGACGCATCCGGAAATTGATATTGTCGTTGAATTGATTGGCGGACAGACAATTGCAAAGGACCTGATACTTGAAGCGATTGCGCAAGGTAAGCATGTGGTGACCGCCAATAAGGCATTGCTGGCGGTGCATGGCACTGAAATCTTTGCAGCCGCGCGCGCGAAAGGCGTGATGATCGCTTTTGAAGCCGCCGTTGCCGGTGGAATTCCCATTATCAAAGCATTGCGTGAAGGGTTGACGGCGAACCGCATTGAATGGATCGCCGGCATTATTAACGGGACGGCGAATTTTATCCTGTCCGAAATGCGTGAAAAGGGATTGCCATTCAGCCAGGTACTTGCACAGGCGCAGAAACTTGGCTATGCGGAAGCTGATCCGACGTATGATATTGAAGGGATCGATGCGGCGCATAAAATCACCTTGATGGCAGCCATTGCATTTGGTATACCGGTACAATTTAACAAAGTGTATACCGAAGGAATTACTCAATTAACGGGTGAAGACATCCGCTATGCAGAGGAATTTGGCTATCGCATCAAACTGCTGGGCATTACAAAACGTGTCGAGAAGGGCATCGAATTACGCGTTCACCCGGCCTTGATACCGGTTCGACGCCTGATCGCCAATGTGGAAGGCGTAATGAACGCGATTGTCGTTAAAGGCGATGCGGTTGGTACGACCCTATACTACGGAGCAGGTGCGGGAGCCGAGCCAACGGCAAGTTCGGTCATTGCTGATCTGGTTGATGTGACCCGCATGCAGACGGCAGACCCCATGCATCGTGTGCCATCATTGTCTTTCCAGCCTGATCTGCTGTCGGATACGCCAGTCATTCCGATGGAGGAGGTGGAAACTGCCTATTACCTGAGACTGAATGTGATCGACAGGCCGGGTGTTCTGGCTGAGATTACACGCGTGCTGGCTGATTTTAATATCTCCATCAATGCGATGATCCAACGGGAAGCCGGTGATGAGGAGGAAAGGGTGAGCATCATTATCCTGACACATATGACCATTGAAAAAAATATTAATGCGGCCATTATCCGAATTGAAGTATTGCCTGTCATATTCGGCAAGGTGATCCGGATCCGGATTGAGGAACTTAAAAAATAACAGGATTGGCTGCTTCAGATATCGGCAATTTATGACGACAAACAAATTATAAGAATTACGCATGCGCTATATATCAACACGTGGCGGGATGCCACCCAGGACTTTTTCCGAAATATTACTCAGCGGTCTGTCGCCCGATGGCGGTCTGGCGATTCCGGTCAGCTATCCGAAAATTACGGCAGCCGAACTGGAAGCATGGCGTGGTATGAGTTATCAGTCGCTGGCCTATGAAATTCTGTCGCGCTATATCGATGATATACCCGCCGAGGATTTACGCGGTATTGTCGCAAAAACATATTCCCCGGAGATATTTGGCAGTCCCGATATTACGCCGCTTAGAACACTGGAGCCGGGCCTGCATATTCTGGAATTATCCAATGGCCCGACGCTGGCGTTCAAGGATATTGCGATGCAGTTGCTGGGAAATCTTTTTGAATATACGCTGAAAAGAACCGGTGACGAATTGAATATTCTGGGCGCGACCTCGGGTGATACCGGGTCCAGCGCTGAATACGCCATGCGGGGCAAGCAGAGCATACGTGTATTCATGCTGTCGCCATTGGGTAAAATGAGTCGCTTCCAGACGGCACAGATGTTTTCTCTGCAGGATGACAATATTTTCAATATTGCGGTCCGTGGCGTGTTTGATGACTGTCAGGATATCGTCAAGGCAGTCAGTAACGATCATAAATTTAAACAGGCGCATCGAATCGGTACGGTCAATTCGATTAACTGGGCGCGGATTGTGGCGCAGGTTGTCTATTATTTTAAAGGATACTTTGCAGCGACGACCTCAAATAGTGAGCAGGTGTCGTTTGCAGTACCATCGGGAAATTTTGGCAATATTTGTGCCGGTCACGTCGCGCGCATGATGGGTTTGCCCATTAAACGCCTGATTCTGGCGACCAATGAAAATGACGTGTTAGACGAATTCTTTAAAACAGGTGTTTATCGTCCACGCGCGACCAAGGAAACGCAACATACCAGCAGTCCTTCCATGGACATCTCGAAAGCATCGAATTTCGAGCGCTTTATTTTTGATTTGATCGACAGGGATCCGTCCAGAGTTAGTGATTTATGGCAAGCGGTTGATAAAGGAAATGCCTTTGATTTATCCGCAACGCCTTATTTCAGGGAAATAGAGAATTTTGGTTTTATCTCAGGAAGCAGCAATCATGCGGCACGCATCACAACCATCCGTGAAGTGTTTCAGAAATACCACGTGCTGATTGATACGCACACGGCTGATGGATTGAAAGTTGGCTGTGCAAACCGGGAATCCGGTATTCCGTTGATATGTATGCAGACGGCCCAGGCAGTTAAATTTGCCGACAGCATTATTGAAGCGATTGGACGCGAGCCGGAGCGGCTTGCCGGGCTTGAGAATCTGGAGAATCTGCCGCAACGGTATGTAGTTAAGGAAGTGGATGTGCAGGCGATCAAAACCTATATTGATGATCAATGTAATTTGGTCGGTGCAGCGAAATAACCAGAAAAATTTTGCGGCAGAAATCCGGTATCTTTTCATCAATTCTTAATTGACCCGCTGAAGTTAACTTTTTAGTGTATTTTTTTTGGTGAATCCAGATATACTAACCTGCAACGTGTTTTACGCTTTCTGGTGTTGACTGTTTATTGAGTCAGTCTGCTATTCGATAACTCTGGAGTTAGCAATGAAATTTTCTATCTACCGCTATAATCCTGATAAAGATGATAAACCGTACATGCAGGATTATACGGTTGAGTTGGCAGCAACTGACAAGATGTTACTGGATGCGCTGATACGCATTAAATCAATCGATGATAGTCTCAGTTTAAGACGTTCATGCCGGGAAGGCGTCTGCGGATCGGATGCCATGAATATTAATGGGCGTAACGGACTGGCTTGCATAACACCCCTCAATAGCCTGCGTGAGCCGATTGAAATACGGCCATTGCCGGGTTTGCCGGTCATTCGGGACCTGATTGTCGATATGACTCAGTTCTTCCAGCAATATCATTCGATCAAGCCGTATCTTATCAATAACGATCCACCACCGGAAACGGAGCGGTTGCAGTCCCCTGCAGACAGAGCTGCTCTGGACGGTGCATACGAGTGTATTTTATGTGCCTGCTGTTCCACGTCATGTCCGTCATTCTGGTGGAACCCGGATAAATTTGTAGGTCCGGCGGGCTTATTGCAGGCCTATCGATTTCTTGCCGACAGCCGTGATCAGGCAACGGCTGAACGGCTTGATAATCTGGAAGATCCCTATCGATTATTTCGTTGTCATTCCATTATGAACTGCGTGGCATCGTGTCCTAAAGAATTAAACCCAACCAATGCGATTGGGAAAATCAAGGATATGATGATTAAAAGAATGGTATGAGAGAACTGGAGCGAGCACGCTGGCGGTGTCGGCGTGGTCTACTTGAGTTGGATATTATTTTGCAGCGATTTATGGATCAGTATTATTGCCAGTTAGATACCGATGAATTACAGCAATTTGAAAGATTGCTATTATTATCTGACAACGATTTGTGGGATTTGATTGCAGCCAGAAAAATCAATGCAGATGAAGATCTCCAGCCGGTATTGGAACTGTTGCAGAAAAGCTAAGTTTTTGACAGCGTTATCAGAGTATTACAGGATTCTTGGCAACGTATACTAATCAATCATCAGCAACACGCGGAGAAGTAATATGGCACAAAAAGGCACGGCAACTTTAAATCTGAACGATGGCAGCGAACCGATAGAGCTGCCGGTTTTATCGGGCACAATGGGCCCGGATGTGGTTGACATACGTGCATTACATGCAAAAAGTGGCTTGTTTACTTACGACCCAGGGTTTTTGTCAACGGCCAGCAATAGTTCTAAGATTACCTTTATTGATGGCGACAAGGGCATTTTATTGTACCGGGGCTACCCGATCGAACAACTGGCGACGCATTGTGATTTTGTCGATGTCTGCTATCTGCTGATGAATGGTGAATTACCGGTCGGTGAGCAGAAATCGGAATTTGACCGGGCGATTAAAAATCATTCGATGCTGCATGAGCAGTTGGTGAGGTTTTATAGTGGATTCAGACGGGATGCCCATCCCATGGCGGTTATGGTTGGCGTGGTCGGTGCATTGTCCGCATTTTATCACGAAGCCTTGAATATTTCAGATCCAGTGCATCGAGAACAATCGGCTTTCCGGCTCATTGCCAAATTACCGACTATTACTGCAATGGCCTATAAATATAATATCGGGCAACCCTTTGTCTATCCGCAGAACCGATTAAGCTATGCGGAGAATTTCCTGCACATGATGTTTTCGGTACCCACAGAAGAATACACAGTAAATCCAGTGATTGTGCGTGCGCTGGATCGGATTCTGATTTTGCATGCTGACCACGAGCAAAATGCTTCCACCTCAACAGTCCGGTTGGCGGGTTCCAGTGGCGCTAATCCATTTGCCTGTATTTCCGCAGGGATTTCCTGCTTGTGGGGGCCTGCGCATGGTGGTGCCAATGAAGCCTGTCTTCACATGTTGGAGGAGATCGGTGATATCTCACGAATTGATGAATTTATCAAGCGGGCTAAAAATAAGGATGATAACTATCGATTGATGGGCTTTGGCCACCGGGTATACAAGAATTTTGACCCTCGCGCAAAGCTCATGCGTGAGACTTGCCATGAGGTTCTAAATGAGCTGGGGCTGCAAAATGACCGGTTATTCAAACTGGCGCTGCAATTAGAAAAGATTGCGCTGGAAGATGAATATTTTATTTCACGGAAACTCTATCCTAATGTGGATTTTTATTCGGGTATCGTGCAGCGCGCATTGGGGATACCGACAAGCATGTTTACAGCTATTTTTGCGATGGCAAGAACGGTCGGCTGGGTTGCGCAGTGGAATGAAATGATCTCTGACCCAGCGTACAAGATAGGCCGCCCCCGTCAACTGTATACCGGTACAACGATGCGGGATGTACCCGGTTCGTATTTAAGAAGATAGCTTCTATTCCTTTTAAGGCTGCCAACCCTATGAGTAAGCAGTTATTGAATGATTCCCTGTTGTCTGGTGCAAACGCTCCCTTTATTGAGGCAATATACGAAGAATATTTGCACAATCCAAATTCTGTTGAACTGGTGTGGCGTGAATATTTTGACCGGTTGGCCAGGATACAGGAAACGGAAACTACGCCCGGTAAGCAGCCATCGGGAACTGTAATCAGCGCAGCGGACACTCCAGCCACAAAGTATTCCGGTTCAGATAGTCAGACGGTACTGTCTGACGTGATACCGACTGATTCCGATGACCGCAAGCAGGTGGCGGTATTGCAGCTCATCAACATGCATCGTTATCTGGGCTTAAGTCAGGCCAGACTGGATCCTCTCGGACTCAAAACGCAATCCAATGTGCCGGAACTGAATCCATCCCATTACGGTTTTACCGAAGAGGATATGGACAAGGTGTTTAATACGGGCTCATTGGTCGGGCCGGATCATGCGCCTCTGCGTGAGATTTTGCAGATCCTGCGCGAGACTTACTGTGGTTCTGTCGGTGCGGAATATATGTATATCTCCTCTGTTGAGCAGAAGCGATGGATACAGGCAAAGCTGGAAGGTCAACGATCCAGTCCGAATTATTCCAGTGAATATAAACGCCATATTCTTGAACGGCTCAGTGCGGCGGAGGGTCTTGAAAGATACCTGCACACGCGTTACGTTGGGCAGAAGCGTTTTTCGGGGGAAGGGAATGAAAGCCTCATTCCCTTGCTGGATTGTTTAATCCAGCGCGCCGGAAAAATGGGTATTTATCAAATTGTCATGGGTATGGCACACCGCGCCAGACTTAATGTACTGGTCAATACGCTGGGGAAAATGCCGGCAGATCTTTTTCGGGAATTTGAGGAAAAGCAAACTCAGGATCTGCCTTCGGGGGATGTCAAATACCATCAGGGGTTTTCTTCAGCAATCGAGACGTCCGGTGGTGTTGTTCGACTGGCGCTGGCTTTTAATCCGTCGCATCTGGAAATTGTTAACCCGGTCGTGGAAGGTTCGGTGCGAGCCAGACAGCATCTTCTGGGTGACAAGCAAGGGGATAAGGTATTACCCGTGCTGATCCATGGTGATGCGGCTTTCGCCGGACAGGGTGTGGTCATGGAAACACTTAATCTGTCGCAGACACGTGGCTATGGTACAGGCGGAACTGTCCATATCATCATCAATAATCAGATCGGATTCACGACTTCGGATACGCGCGATAGCCGTTCGACACTCTATTGTACCGATGTCTCCAAGATGATTGAGGCGCCGATTTTTCATGTGAACGGGGATGATCCGGAAGCCGTGATCCTGGTGACTGAACTGGCATTTGATTTCCGCATGCGGTTTCATAAGGATGTCGTGATTGATATGGTTTGTTTCCGTCGCCTTGGCCACAATGAACAGGATGAACCCATGGTGACGCAACCCCGGATGTATCAGATCATTAACCGGCACCCTGGCACACTCAGGCTGTATGCGGATAAGCTCATAGCGGCGGGTGTTATTCAGGCAAAAGATGCGGATGATCTGGTTCAGGCTTATCGCACTGCGATGGACAAGGGCGTCAATCCCAACAAGAGTATTTGTTATGACTACAAATCTCCTTCGATGGTCAACTGGGCGCCTTTCCTGAAACCGATCAAATGGAATAAACTGGTTAAAACGGGCGTTTCCATACAAACCCTGAAGCAACTGGCAACTCGTCTGACGGATATTCCTGAAAACTTCAGACTGCATAAAAGGGTTGAAAAGATTATAGCTGATCGACGATTGATGGGGGACGGCAAGCTACCACTGGATTGGGGAATGGCAGAGAATCTGGCGTATGCTTCCCTGCTCAAGGAAGGCTATCCGATACGGCTTTCGGGTCAGGATTCAGGGCGTGGTACTTTTTTCCATCGCCACGCGGTATTACATGAGCAAGTGGGAATCGATCAGGCGGAAAGTGTTTATGTGCCATTGCGTCATATTTATCCAGGGCAGCCGGATTTTGTGGTCATTGATTCCATGTTATCGGAAGAAGCGGTATTGGGTTTTGAGTATGGGTATGCCACCACACAACCGAAAGAACTGGTGATCTGGGAAGCACAGTTTGGCGATTTTGCCAACGGCGCGCAGGTGGTAATCGACCAGTTCATCGCATCCGGCGAGGCCAAGTGGGGGCGTGTGTGCGGTCTGGTGATGATGTTGCCGCATGGCTATGAAGGGCAGGGACCTGAACATTCTTCTGCGCGACTGGAACGCTACCTGCAGCTATGCGCGGATTACAATATCCAGATTTGTGTGCCTTCCACGCCTGCACAGATGTTTCATATGCTGCGCCGGCAGATGATTCGCCCACTGCGCAAGCCGTTGATTATCATGAGCCCAAAAAGCATGTTGCGACTCAAAGAATCCGTATCGAGCCTGGAAGATCTGGCGCATGGACATTTCTACCCAGTCATCTCGGAAGTTGAAAATCTGAACCCGGACAAGATCCGGCGAATTATTGCCTGCAGCGGAAAGATTTATTATGAATTGATGACTTATCGCAAGGAACATCAAATAACCGATATGGCGATTATTCGCCTGGAACAGCTTTATCCGTTTCCCCATGAGGAATTTCAAGCGGAAATTGATCGATACAAAAATGCCGGTGAAGTGATCTGGTGCCAGGAAGAACCCGGTAATCAAGGGGCTTGGCATCGTATTCAACACTATCTGCTGCGCCACATGAGACCTCAACAGGAACTAGGTTATGCGCTGCGGCCGTCGTCTTCTTCTCCATCCGATGGGTATATCGCCAAGCATCGAATCAAGCAGAGTGAGTTAATCGTGGCAGCATTCCGGAATAAAATCTAAAAAGAGGGCACCCCATGCGCGTTGAAGTTAAAGTACCCATGTTATCGGAATCAGTGGCTGAAGCTACTTTACTCTCCTGGCATAAGAAAGCGGGCGAGTACGTCAATCGATCAGAAAATCTGATCGACATTGAAACGGATAAGGTTGTCCTTGAACTTCCCGCACCCAATGCCGGGGTATTGACCCAGATCCTGAAAAAAGATGGTGCGACAGTTGTTAGTGGCGAGGTCATTGCACTGATCGAAACAGAAGCAACCGCTTCAATCGCACCCGTTGACAAAAAGGCCGAAACACCGGCTGTAAAGCAAGCTGAAAAAGCTGATGCCGATGCTGCTGACCGGGCAATCCCGATGTTGATGCCGGCCGCACGCAAGCTGGCAGAAGAAAATAATCTGAAAGCGAGGGAAACTGCTGCAATTAAGGGAACCGGCCGTGGCGGGCGTATTACTCGGGAAGATGTGCAGACCTATGTGGGAAACAAATCCAGTGCGGCTCTGAAAGATGAAACCATAACTACTCCAGCCAGTACACCTGCAACGGGTGAACGGCTTGAACGCCGGGTTGCCATGTCCAGATTACGCCAGCGGATTGCAGAACGGCTGGTGCAGTCGCAATCAACAGCCGCTATTCTGACGACATTCAACGAAGTCAACATGCAGGCGGTGATGGATTTGCGTGCGCGCTACAAAACTGAATTTGAAAAGGAGTATGGCGTCAAGCTGGGTTTCATGTCATTTTTTGTGAAAGCAGTAATCGCCGCGCTGAAAAAATACCCTATCGTTAACGCATCGGTTGAAGGCAATGACATTATTTATCACGATTATTATGACATTGGCATCGCCGTCGGCAGTCCGCGGGGTCTGGTGGTACCGATTATCCGCGATGCAGATCGCCTGACACTGGCACAGATTGAAATGCAGATTGCCGATTTTGCCAGACGCGCGCAGGACGGCAAGCTGACCATCGATGAACTCAGCGGTGGTACGTTCTCGATTACCAACGGCGGGGTGTTCGGCTCCATGCTATCGACTCCGATCATCAACCCCCCCCAAAGCGCCATTCTGGGCATCCATGCAACCAAGGACAGACCTGTCGTTGAGAATGGCCAGATCGTGATCCGCCCCATTAATTATTTGGCATTATCCTACGATCACCGGATTATTGACGGTCGGGAAGCGGTGTTATCATTGGTGGCAATGAAAGAGGCACTGGAATATCCGATGAGTCCGCTGCTGGAGAAATGAAGAGGTGAGAGTGGGTAATGAATGAGATCGATATGCTTCCCACGTTAGCACCTATTAATTACCATGTTTGATGGCAAACCGCATCTCCGTTACGCTATAAACCAAACCATCAAACAAGCTGCTCAGAATGAATAGCTCCCTATGTTAATGGTTCGGTCAGAAAAGGTCATTAAATAGCCAGTACCTGTGAGATATTTTCTGTCACTTTATCCGGGTGAAATGGTTTTATGATATAGCCATTAGCTCCGGCTTTGGTCGCCCGACTAAACAGTTCACGGCTAGTTATGGCAGTGATCATCACGACTTTGGTTGCAGCATTCTGATTGCGTATAATCCTGAGCGCGTCAAGGCCATTCATCACTGGCATCTCGAAATCCAAGCATACAATGTCAGGTTTATGTAAGGCGACCAACTCAATTGCTTGTTTGCCATCGTGCGCTTCCCCGATAACTTCCACTCCCATATGTGTCAGAATTGCTGTCAATAATTTTCGCAGTGTCAGACTGTCATCGGCAATTACTGCTTTGGCGCGGTAAGGCTTTTCCTTGAAAGGATTGTGTTTCTTGATTGCAACCATTAACAGCCGTTGCACATGCTCTACTTTTTTCAGCATAAAAATGATTTGCTCTTGCGAGAAAGGCTTATGAATAAATCCGGAGCTGCCCGCTTCAACGGCAAGCTGCTCCAGTTCTGGATCATTACTACCGGTAATCATAATGACAGCAATATTTGGATAAGTTGCGTGAACTTCTTTGAGCAAAGCAAGGCCATCCGTATCCGGTAAATTGTAGTCGAGACAGACGATATGCGGAGTCAGTTTAGCAATGGTGGGGAGTAGTTTTGTACCGCTGGAAAGTTCTCCTACAACCTCATACTCGGCATTTTTTAGAAATGCCCGCAATATGCTGCGCATACAAAGTGCATCATCTACGATTAAAGCTCGAAGCTTGTTTTGTGTTTGTGACATAAGCCGTTATCCTTTTATAATTTTCTCAGCCAATTCTGGCTTATCTGTGAGTTACGGCACAAAAGAAAGAATTTATTGTCAGAGAATGCCTTTTATCATGAAGGATAATTCTTATATTCCCCAAGAAAATAATCCTGATGCTATGCGTTACATATCTTGAATCAATATATTCGAGGCTAGTTTTACAATTGCCAGCTGCATTCGGTATCAGCAATTTCAATAAGCGTTAAAAATTTTTGCACCCTAAAGATTGTAGTAATTCTTACGATAACAACTGTATTCAGAATTATAGGGATGCCATGTCTGGAGATATTGTTTTTTTCCCAGATCAATGACAACCCGAATAACTAAAATATAGTTGAGGTGAAGACTTTGAATGCTCAGGATAAACAGGAATTCAACATAGCATTGCGTCAAACATTACAGCAGACGGATCTGATTCCGCCGCTACCCGAAACAGCTCGTAAAATTCTGGCACTGCGCAACAAACCGGATGCCAATTCAGAAGAATTAGTGCGTTTGATTGAGGGAGATCCAGTTTTATCGGTTTTTGTGATGAAGTATGCGCGTATGGCTGTTTTTGGTTATGGTGATCGTATAACATCAGTGACGCAAGCCGTTTCACTGGTTCTTGGTTATGCGACAGCGCTGAATGTTATTTTGGGTATTGCTTCATCCGGTTGCCTTAAAATACCCAATTATGGGCCGCTTGGTCGCGTCCGTATCTGGAGTGATGCATTGGAATGCGCTCAGTTGAGCCGTGAATTAAGTAAGCACATGGCAAAAAAACAATTAATCGATCCTGGTCTTGCTTATCTGGGCGGATTGCTGCAGAACTTTGGCTATCTGCTGTTCGCACATTTCTGTCCTAAGGAATTCGCCAGTCTGAACGAGATGATTTCCCTTGATCCCAAGCAGGATATCAGAGCGCTTGAAATGCGAAATTTTGGTATCACTCATGACTTGATCGGCTTGTATTTGCTTAAAGCGTGGGATCTGCCGGAGGAAGTTATCCTGATGGCAGGAAAGCATCACTTTCCGGATTGCGCCGGTAAACATGTCGTTTATGTAAAACTTGTTGCAACGGTTAATCGCCTGTTACAGAAAGAAGGAATGAGTGATACCTGTGCACATATTGAGACATCCACCCTGTTGGAAGATCTTGGCATCAGTGAATCCGATGCTGAAACGGAACTGCAGAAAAGTCTGGCATGCCAGAATGAGTTGAATAAACTGGCACATGAGCTGATAGCTTAAGGAAACGCTGAATAATCTTCATCTGTCATTCCGAGCACAAAGTGAGGAATCTTTGATGATCAATATGGTAAATTTCTCACTATATACGAAATGGCAGTTATTCCGAGATTCCTTAAGGAATTACTGATCAAGTCATGAGACCGAGAATTCCTTTCATTGATTTCACAGCAACAGGGCTTATATCAAATCAATAAATGATCTCAACATTCTCCGGTTTAAAATAGGTACGTAATGACTGTAACAGATCATCGTGAAGGTTCACCCGCCAGTCATTGCCGAGTTCAAGTTCGCCATTGGCAGATTCGTTGTGATAGATGAGTATTATCGGACAGAGCGACTGGCTGTTTCTGCCGGATAAGCCGGATTTTTGAGCTTGATGGGAATAAGGTGCTAGCAGTGTTCTGAGTTTCTGAATCTGCAATGATGCTGGATCGCAGCGAATTCTCATCTGTTTGGCAAAACGGGTGCGTATGCCTGCCAGATCATATAATTTCTCTGCGGTAATTCGTAATTCACTGTCATTTTCATTACCATATTCGCGTTGATTGATTTTGGCTTCTACAACGAGTAGCTGGTCCTCTTTTAACCAATCCCGGTTGACGTCAAATAATTCATTGAATACCACCAGTTCAATGCGCGCCTTGCCATCATCCAGGCTAATAACTCCCATTCTACCGCGCTTTGTCATTTGAACGCGGACAGCATAGATGATGCCTGCGATCCACTGAGGTTCCCGCTGTGGGACAAGCCGGTCCAGCCGGGTTCGTATAAACTTCTGCAATTCAAGCGTATAGGTATCGAATGGATGACCGCTGAAATAGAATCCAAATCCAAGCTTCTCATTATGCAATTTTTCTCGATCAGACCAGGGCGTCGCATCGTTCAGCTGAGAAAGCAACAGCGTATTATTGCCGCCCTCATTAAATAAGGTAGCCTGACTTGCTGCGCTGCTCATTTGTTCTGCAGATTCGATGGCAATTCCGATAGATGCCAGCAGGCTTGCACGATTTGTATTGATGGGATCAAAGGCACCCACGCGGATGAGTGATTCCATTACACGCCGGTTGACGATCCGTCGATCAACCCGATTGCAGAAATCAAACAAATCCGGATATAACCCGGATTTCTTACGATCATTCATGATGGCTGAAATTGCGGATTCACCGGTTCCCTTCACTGCACCCATGCCGTAGCGAATGGTTTTATTATCTACCGGCACAAAACGATAATCAGAATGATTGATATCCGGCGGCAGCATGGTCAGTCCGTTGGCAATACTGTCCTCAATAAAGATATGTACCTTGTCGGTATCGTCCATATCGGCAGATAAACAGGCGGCCATGAATTCTGCAGGAAAATGCGTTTTTAAATAGGCAGTCTGATAGGCGATTAATGCATAAGCAGCTGCATGGGATTTGTTAAAGCCATAGCCGGCAAATTTCTCCATTAAACCGAATAATTCAGTTGCCTTGTCCTGATTCAAACCATTGCCAACAGCGCCGGCTACGAAGATATCCCGCTGCTGAGCCATTTCTTCCACTTTTTTCTTGCCCATGGCACGGCGGAGTAAGTCAGCGCTGCCCAGACTGTAGCCACCGATAACCTGGGCAATTTGCATGACCTGTTCCTGATAAATCATTACGCCATAGGTTGGACTCAATATGGGTTCAAGACGGGGATCAAGATACTCAATCTGTTTGCCATGTTTGTGTTCGATAAAATCCGGAATCAAATCCATCGGTCCGGGGCGGTACAGAGCAACCAGGGCGATAATGTCTTCAAAGCAATCTGGCTTGGCTTTCTGCAATAGATCTTTCATGCCGCGTGATTCAAATTGAAATACGCCAATCGCATTGCCTTGACGCATTAATGCATACGTTGCCGTATCATTGAGAGGAATTTTTGCGAGTGAGAAAGGAGTGCTCTCTGTTTGAGCGCTGTTATTTTGTCGGATATATGCAACGGCGCGATCGAGGATCGTTAATGTCCGCAGTCCAAGAAAGTCAAACTTAACCAGGCCTATTTTTTCAACATCATCCTTATCCAGTTGGCTGACGACTGAATCGGCTGACTCAGTGCAATAGATGGGGCAGAAGTCAGTAATCTTGCCCGATGCAATTAAAACACCACCGGCATGCATGCCGACATTGCGCGTGATTCCTTCGAGACTTTCCGCCAGCTCCAGTAAATTACGCACATCTTCTTCATCATTTGCGCGCTGATTGAGCTGCGGTTCGATCTCCCGGGCTTTTTTTAACGTCATGCCTAGTTCAAAGGGAATCAATTTGGCCAGTTGATCGACGAAGTTATACGGTAAATCAAGCACGCGACCAATATCCCGAATAACGGCCTTGGCCGCCATGGTGCCGAATGTCACAATCTGCGAGACGCTTTCCGTGCCATACCGCTGTTTGACATATTCGATGACGAGTTCACGACGGTCCTGGCAGAAGTCGATATCAAAATCAGGCATGGAAACACGCTCCGGATTCAGAAAACGTTCAAACAGGAGATCGTACCGTAGAGGATCCAGATCGGTAATGCTTAATGAATAGGCAACCAGCGAACCGGCACCAGAGCCGCGCCCTGGACCAACGGGTACGTTATTTTGTTTTGCCCAGTTGATAAAATCAGCAACAATCAAAAAATATCCGGCAAATCCCATTTGAATGATTGTGTTGACCTCAAAATCCAGTCGAGCCTGATATTTTGGCAATTGCTGGTTTCTTTCCTCAGAATCCGGAAACAGTTGGTGAATCCGATTATCCAGTCCCATTAGCGCCTGCGTGCGGAAATAATGTTCCAGGCTTTCGTTGTCAGGTGTCGGGAACAAAGGCAATCGATTGACGCCAAGCTCAAGAGAGAGATTGCAACGTTTGGCGATTTCTACGCTGTTCATGAGCGCAGAGGGAATATCGGCAAACAGTTCAGCAATTTCAGACTGTGTTTTGAAGTATTGCTGTTCGGTAAAATTTCTGGGTCGGCGCCGATCATCAAGCACATAGCCTTCGGCAATGCAAACACGCGCTTCATGGGCCCGATAGTCTTCCGGGTTTAGATACTGTACCGATTGTGTTGCAACAACAGGCAGATTTAGTTTGGATGCCAGTATCAGTGAATTCTGGACGAGAACGGCTTCATTGGCGTAACCATCCCGCTGTATTTCAATATAAAAACGTTCCGGGAACAGGCTGGCCCAGTTCTGAGTCAATATCTCCGCCTGTAGCAGGTTATTCTGCAATATTGACTGGCCGATATTGCCAAAGCGTGCGCCAGATAATGCGATCAAGCCATCGGTTCCCCATTCATCGGGATGCAGCCAGGCTTCTTTTATTTCAGCTCTGCCGTGATGCTGGTTCTCACGGTATGCGCGGGATAACAGGCGGGATAATAATAAATATCCCATGTATGACTGACACAGCAATATGAAGCGGATCGGTTTGTTGCGGTCAGCCTCGTTGGTGATCCAGACATCACAGCCAAGAATTGGTTTGATACCACTTTTACGGGCACTCTGATAAAACTTTACAAGACCGAATACATTGGAAAGATCAGTCAATGCCAATGCAGGCATGTTATCGGCTTCTGCTTTTGCAATTACTTCATTGATCCGGATCGTGCTGTCCACGATCGAATATTCACTGTGTAAACGTAAATGAATAAAAGCAGGGCTGGTCGACATAATGTTACAATTTGTTTTGCGATGGCTGACGAATAAGAGCTATACCGTACATGACAGGGGGTATCGGGTTATGCATAGAACACACAGATCAAGATCAAGTATGACATTTCCAATTACCTTTTTGTGAGTGAAAACACCATCAATTTTACATCATGTTGAAAGCTCCTGAACTTTTACTTCCCGCAGGCTCTCTCGAGAAAATGCGTGTTGCCTATGCGTTTGGTGCCGATGCGATTTATGCAGGGCAACCCCGATATTCATTGCGAGCCAGAAATAATGAATTTGCTCTGGAGCAGATCAGGACAGGGATTGCTGAAGCCCGTGCACTGGGAAAGAAATTTCTGGTTGCCAGTAATATCATGCCCCATAACGCCAAGGTCAAAACATATCTGGCGGATATGGAACCAGTGATTGCCATGAAGCCGGATGCGCTGATTATGGCAGATCCCGGATTGATTATGCTGGTGCGTGAGAAATGGCCGGATATTCCAATTCATCTTTCCGTGCAGGCCAATACAGTCAACTATATGGGTGTTAAGTTCTGGCAAAAGATTGGGTTGACACGCGTTATTCTGTCGCGTGAATTATCATTGGATGAAGTGTCGCAAATTCGTGATTTCTGTCCTGATATGGAGCTTGAAGTATTTGTTCATGGCGCATTGTGCATTGCTTATTCCGGGCGCTGTTTACTGTCGGGTTACTTTAATCATCGTGACCCCAATCAAGGTACCTGCACCAACTCCTGTCGCTGGGATTATAAAGTGCAGTCCGCTGAAGAAAATCCAAGTGGTGACATTCAACCGGTAGAAAAGATTGATTTTAATTTTGAACAGGCGATGTCACAATTGAATGATTCAGGGATTGCCGACAGTCGCGAAACACTGGTGCGGCACCCTGCCGCAGATCAGGTTTATCTGATTGAGGAGAAGGAGCGGCTTGGTCAGTTGATGCCGATCATGGAAGACGAGCATGGTACCTATATCATGAATTCCAAGGATCTGCGTGCGGTGGAGCATATTGAACGCCTGGTTAAAATTGGTGTTGATTCACTCAAGATCGAAGGACGCACAAAATCGTTATATTACGTCGCCAGAACGGCGCAAGTCTACCGCAAGGCAATCGATGATGCCGTAGCGAACAGGCCATTCGATCCTTCACTGCTGGGTGAACTGGAAGGTCTGGCCAATCGTGGTTACACCAGTGGATTTTACCAAAGGCACAACACGCAGGAGACACAAAATTATTTGCGCGGGCATTCTGAATCAAGTCGCAGCCAATATGTGGGCGATGTCACCGGCTTTGATGAGACCAGCGGCATGGCAGAAGTACAGGTCAGGAATCGTTTTCAGGTCGGCGATCGACTTGAGATCATTCATCCATCCGGTAATCAGGTTGTTGAGTTACAACGTATGCAGGATGCCATGGGTAAGCCTATTTTTGTAGCACCTGGCAGTGGCCACCGGGTAAGGATACCGATGACCGGGAACATGGAAAATGCATTTGTAGCCAGGTTTGTATAATATGCTGATCTGTTCGTTGATTCTGGCTTATGTCGGCAGATTGAGAGCGCACTCGTGGTGGAAAAAATTAAGAATCCGCTTAGGTAACCAGTTTAGCTTGCCAGGGAAAGGCCCCTGCATGAATCCGGCATGCCCCCCTTCCTCAGGAAATTCTAGAACAACATTGGCAGCCACATCTTTCTGTGCAGGCAGTACGGAAGCAGGCATAAATGGATCATTGCGCGCATTGATGACCAGTGTGGGAACCTGGATCGATGCGAGCCAGGGCTTACTGCTTGACTGAGACCAGTAATCATCAGTATCCCGGAAACCGTGCAGGGGGGCGGTGACCAGATTATCAAACTCATAAATTGAAGTGCATTTCATGAGCGCCTGCTTATCAAACAGGCCCGGGAATTTTTTAAGCTTCCCGAATGCCTTGTATTTGAGCGTGTTGAGGAAGTGGCGTGTATAGACCTGATTAAATCCAGTATCCAGTGCGGAGCCTGCCGCACTTAAATCAAGGGGGACCGAAATGGCAGCCACGCCCTTAGTTATTGCCTGGGCTTGCTTTCCTTCTTCACCTAGCCACTTCAATACGGCATTGCCGCCGAGTGATACGCCAACAATATACAATGCCGGATTAGCACTGACAGGACCGGTCTGTTCGACAACGCGTTTCAGCATCCAGCCAATTTCTGTTGAGTCACCGGCGTGGTAGGCACGCGGTAAACGATTGGGAATACCTGAGCATCCTCGGAAGTGGATAACAACGCTGCGCCATTGATATCGCCTTAACATATTGGAAATACTAAGGATATAATGGCTAGTTGATCCGCCTTCCAAACCATGAAAGAATACGACTAATGGAGAAGCTTGGGAGCCATCCATCCAATCGACATCAACAAAGTCGCCATCAGCGAGTTCCCAGCGTTCACGCCGGTAACTGAAAGTTTGTGTTGGTTTGTTAAAATAGGGGTAAATTGTTTGCATATTCCCCCCGGGTAACCAGGAAGGGGCATTATACGGCTCAATAGTTAATGGAATGACGATTGCCCCCGTTTTCTTGCTAATATGATGATTCATGTCAATGATTGGAAAAGATCAAAGTTGGAGTGGAAATTAAACATAAAACTCATTGAGAGAATGATTTTTGGCAAGATTTAAATCAGAACAGGTTCTAAATAAGGGTATTTAAGATATTGATAGCGAAACCAATCTGCAAGCTAAGTAAAATATATCCAATTATAATGGATATGCATCATATCTTAGTATTCTATCTATAAATTATCTACCGATAAGGGCTAACAGCATGAGAATTGTATTGATTAATGTGGGAACTGGAGGGTATCTTGGTTGAAGCAACACTGTCCATGATCATGTTAATCAGTGTAGGGCTGCTGACTACAACGCTCAATCCAATCCGGGTTATTTGTCAGGATCAAGGCTCTCTAGGTCAGGAATATGCCTGGAAAGGTCTTGGCTTTTTAATTATATTATTCATCGTCGGATATATCGCCTATACCTATTTTCTGTTTCAGGCAGGCATACAAACTGTCGATATGGTTGTCACGTTTATACTGTTCAGTGGCAGTTGTTTTGTTGTTGCAGTCATTCGCCTGAGTCTTATCAGCATTAAGGAAATAAAGAAAATGGGTTTGCAGGAGCGGCATCATGCCTTACATGATGCATTGACCAGCTTGCCTAATAGAATTCTTTTGAATGAAGCAATGATCGGGGCGATTGCGGCTGCGAAAAGAAATAAGACACCGCTGGCGGTCATGCTCATGGATCTTGATAATTTTAAAGAGGTTAATGACACGCTTGGACATTTCTGTGGTGATCGGTTATTGCAGCAGGTTGTACCTATCTTGAAAAGGTCAATTCGAGAGATCGATATGGTTGCCCGTCTGGGTGGTGATGAATTTGCTGTTATTCTTCCAGAGGCCAAGATTGCCGATGCCAAGATTGTTGCTGCCCGTATAATCAGTGCACTGGAACAGCCTGTCATGGTTGATCAGCATGAACTCCAGGTGGGAATCAGTATTGGAATCTCTCAGTATCCGGATGATGGAACTGATAGTGAGACGTTATTACAGAAAGCCGATATTGCGATGTATATCGCAAAACGTAACGCATTGGGCTACTCAGTTTATGATCTGAGCCGCGATCAGAATTCTTTGGATAAGCTGATTGTGTTAGGCAAGTTGCGAACAGCAATTGCTAATAATGAATTAACATTGTTCTATCAGCCGATTATTAATTTAAGTACCGGAAAGGTATATGGCTTGGAAGTACTGACAAGATGGTATGACGATAGTTTAGGCGATATTTCACCCGATATATTCATTCCAATTGCAGAACAATCTGGTGTTATAAAACAATTCTCCCTGTGGATGCTCGATACGGCCGTATCGCAATTCATGCGGATAAATCAATCTAATCCAGATTTGATTCTATCAGTGAATCTCTCGGCTAAGGATATTCAGGATGGGAACCTGATAAATGATTTGCAAGCTATTTTATCCAGATATGCAATGAACCCCCGGCAGCTGAATATTGAAATTACTGAAAACAGTATGATGCTTGAATCCGATCAGCCGCAATATCTGTTATCCGAATTCACTAAATTGGGTGTTTCCATCTCGATTGATGATTTTGGCACAGGTTTCTCGTCTTTGGCGTACTTGAAACGAATATCTACTCAGGCGATTAAAATTGATAAGTCGTTTGTAATCGATATGCTGATGGATACGACGAATGGTGAGATAGTGGTGCGATCAATCATTGATATTGCTCGTAATCTGGAACAGCCTGTTATTGCGGAAGGCATTGAAACAAAATCCTGTCTGGATCGCCTTGCGGAACTTAACTGCCAATTCGGCCAAGGGTATTTCATATGCAAGCCTTTGCCCTGTGAACAAATTATAGTATGGCTAAAAGAAAAAGACAAAGAGAACTCGAAGAAACAGGCTGTATTTTCCCAATGATCTTTCTCAGGAACAATTGATCAGAATGGCTGCGGCAACCTGTCGCCCTTCTTCAACCAGTATATTGTATGTACGACAGCAAGCCTTTGTATCCATCACTTCAATACCAATTCCTTGCCGGGCCAGTTGATGGAGTAGAGACTGTTCCGGGAATTGATGGCGGGAGCCTGTTCCCAGAATGATGATCTCAGGTTGATATGGTTTCAGGCAATCAAAATGTTGAACTTCCAGTTGGTTAACCGATGCGACAGGCCAATCTTCAATCAGTTGATTCGGCAATACAATAATATTTCTTTCATGGCGATTATGATTAATCATGACATAGGCATCGCCGTAGCCGGTAAAGATAAATTGTTGCGCAAAATTAGCAGGATGTAGTTTCAATGAAGCCTCAGTTTTGTTAAAGGATGAAATTCATCAAGGGATGCTCGGTCGTATTCTGCAAAGTTTATTTAAGCCAATTCCGACAATTTATCATAATTTTGCCATTGCAAAAATTTCATCTCGCAGTTTCCGGAATCTGTATAAATAATTAAATATGTCTACCTGTTCTATATCCAGTCATACCAATGCTTCAGATCCTCGAAACTGTCAGCAATGCGTGCGACTGGCAAGTTTTCTGGAATCAGTTAAAACCCGCCATCCACAATATCATGCGCAACCTGTCAGTGCTTTTGGGGATACCAGGCCAGAATTATTGATTATTGGGCTGGCGCCCGGCATGCATGGTGCTAACCGGACTGGCAGGCCATTTACTGGCGATTTCGCTGGCATCCTGTTGTATCAAACACTGCACAAATTTGGATTCGCAAGTCATAACGAATCGATTTCTGCTCAGGATGGATTGCAACTGACCGGTTGTCGCATTACTAACGCGGTGAAATGTCTGCCGCCGGATAATAAGCCGAATCCGGCAGAAATAAGGCAGTGTAATCAGTATCTGGTTGCGGAGATCAAGGAATTTTTGTCTGGTGCAGGGGTTGCTTTGCTGGTATTGGGTACGGTTGCCCATCAGGCGGTCTTAATGAGTTTAGGTCTTAGGAATAAGGATTATCCATTCAGTCATGGTGCTGTACACCAATTGCCCAGCAGGAATGGATTAAAACTTTATGACAGTTATCACTGTAGTCGCTACAATACACAAACTAAACGTCTGACAACAGAGATGTTTGAGCAGATTTTCGTTAAAATTCATGAAGATATAAAGATAAAGTGAATACAATTAAAAATAACAGGAGATATTCTATGCCGTATGTCAACATCCGGGTTGCTGGAACTTTAACACGCGAACAAAAAGCAAAAATTGCAGAAGAACTGGCCGATACACTGGAACGCGTTGCGCAAAAACCAAAATCATATACTTATATCTGTTTTGATGAAGTTCCTCACGAGAACTGGGCTATCGGCGGTAATTTGCTGGGAAAAAGGGAATAGGCAAGGTTGACGAAACCTGATTTTGATGCGAGGGATTTTTGCGTCAATTTGCCGCTGCAACCGGGCGTGTACCGGATGCTGAATGCTCAGGGCGAAGTGATTTATGTGGGCAAGGCGATTAATCTCAGAAAGCGTGTTTCGTCTTATTTCCAGAAAAACACGCACGCACCCCGTACACGATTAATGGTTTCACAGGTTACAGGCATTGAAACGACCGTAACCCGCTCCGAAGCTGAGGCTTTATTACTCGAAAACAATCTGATAAAAAGCCTGAAGCCTCGTTATAACATATTGTTCAGGGATGATAAATCTTATCCTTATGTTATTTTAAGCGGGCATGACTTTCCGCGACTGGGATTTTACCGGGGTATTCTGGATAAAACACATCAATACTTTGGTCCTTATCCGAATGCAGGAATTGTACGGGAAAGCATTCAGCTTTTGCAAAAGGTATTTCGTATCCGCACATGTGAAGACAGTGTGTTTAATAATCGATCACGGCCCTGCCTGTTGTATCAGATCAAACGGTGCAGCGGGCCATGCGTCAATCTGATTACAGAACAGGCATATCATCTTGATGTAAGGAATGCAGAGTTGTTTCTGCAAGGTAAACAGACCGAAGTCATGGAAAGTATTACCTTAAAGATGCAGCAGGCAGCCGACCGGATGGAGTATGAACAGGCTGCTTTATTCCGTGACCAGATTCAGGCACTGCGGAAAATTCGAGAGAAACAATTTGTCGATAGCAGTCAGGTGTTGGATGCGGATGTTATTGCGTGTGCAACGCTGAAAGATGGCAGTGAAAAAGTCTGCGTCAATCTGGTGATGATCCGGGGAGGGCGGCATCTTGGAGATAAAAGTTTTTTTCCACAGAATGCAACAGGCTGCGCTTCACCTGACATTGTAGAAGCCTTCCTAGCGCAACATTATCTGAACCGGAGCGCGCCCCGACTGATTATTCTCGGTGAAAAAATCAGGCGTCAGGTATTGCAGGAATTATTAACCGATCAATGCGGGCATAAAATCACTATTATCCAGAACCCGTCTGGCGAAAAACGCGCGTGGCTGGATATGGCTACTGAAAACGCTCAGCTTGCCATTCAGCAGATGATGAATCGGCAGGCCAGTCAGGAAGAACGATTATCAGCGCTGCAACAGGCATTGCAATCGCCTGGCTTGAACCGTATCGAGTGTTTTGATATCAGTCATACACTGGGTGAAGCAACGGTTGCATCATGTGTCGTGTATGATAATTTTGCGATGCGCAATAGTGAGTATCGCCGGTATAACATTGACGGTATTACGCCGGGGGATGATTATGCGGCCATGCGCGAGGCATTGTCACGACGCTACCGGAAAGTGATTACCGAAGGGCAGTTGCCTGACCTGATTCTGATTGATGGTGGCAAAGGTCAGGTCAATGCAGCACTGGAAGCATTGCACGAGCTTGGCATTAATGATGCCAATGTATTGGGTGTGGCAAAAGGAGAAGACCGCAAACCCGGTCTGGAGCAATTGATTTTCCCCACCTGTGAAGATCCGCTGAAACTGCCCAGTGAGCATGCGGGGTTGCACCTGATTCAACAAATACGGGATGAAGCTCACCGGTTTGCAATTCAGGGTCACCGAGGGCGGCGTGGAAGGGCAAGAACGAAATCAAGTCTGGAAAATATTCAAGGCATCGGCGTCAAGCGCCGCCAGGGATTACTGGAACGATTCGGTGGATTAAAAGGGGTTTTAACCGCCAGTATTGAAGAACTCCAGCAGACAGAAGGAATCAGCCGTCAGCTAGCTGAAAAGATTTATAAGGAACTGCATTGAATTTAATATGTTTTTATAGTACCCAATCTTATGCCGTATAACCTGCCCAATTTATTAACGTGGTTGAGAATACTTGCCATTCCGTTATTTGTCGGTATTTTTTATCTGCCGCCTTCCTGGTTGTCCGTGCCGAATCAAAATCTGGTCGCCACGATAATTTTTGCAGTGGCAGCAGTGACCGATTGGCTGGATGGCTACCTAGCGCGAGTTTTAAATCAAACATCCGCTTTCGGGGCATTCCTTGATCCGGTAGCAGACAAGCTAATGGTTGCTGCGGCACTGATTGTTCTACTCTATCTGGGACGACTGGATGCACCCATTGCGCTGATAATTATTGGCCGTGAAATTACTGTTTCAGCATTACGCGAATGGATGGCGCAGCTTGGAAAATCCAAGAGTGTTGCGGTATCTTTCCTGGGGAAAATTAAAACAGCATCACAAATGATAGCAATACCAATGCTGCTTTATCATGAAAATATCGGTAGCTTTAATTCACAGGAAATGGGAACCTGGCTGATTTACCTGGCTGCCATTCTGACGCTATGGTCGATGTTCTATTATCTGAAAGCTGCTATTCCTCAGGGGCTTGGACACGATAAAACAGAGTGTTGATTGTGACACAGACTGATGCAGTCGGTAGTATTGTGCTGCGTTATCCCATTGGTGCGGTAATTTTCCTTAAGTCCAATGGATATTTCTAGTTACGATGACCTTTCTACTGGCCATTGGTACGCTGGTTTTTATGCTTTCCTTTTCCCTTGTGCAGATCCTTGTCATGCCCTAATCCAGGATTGTTATAGTTCTGATCATTGTAGCCGCGATTATCATGCAGGTTGGTTTGGTGGCCGATTGGCAGGAGGAATATATTGACTACCATTCAGATTAACGTAGCCACCGCGTTGATCACGCAGCAATACATTTCCATTGGTGTCATATATATTTCCGGATCTATCAGTTAACGATATTGAAGGTACTGACTGTGCCAGAGTATTGCATCATGTGATTCTGCCGTGGCAGGAGTGAATGTCATCAATACCATCGCTATAAAAATAAGTAGTCTCATTATCTTTCTCCTTTAATTTGGATTCTTTACTGTAGAGCCATACGTGCCAATTAGCTAATCATCTTCTTGCGAAAATTTACCTGAGTGCCGGACTCATATATTTCTGACCTTATCAGACTGATATTAAAGAATCTTTAGTTGATAAAAGGAGTAATTCCAGAATAGGAATATTTCAGAGTAATCTTGGGGTTATTTTGTAGGGATGGATAAGCGAAGTCTAATCTACCATATATAATTCTATGTTAAATCAATGGGTAATATGGATCCATTCCATGAATTTGTCTGATTATAAGGTTTGATACCTTTATTTCTGGAAAAACAGATTGTTTGTAGCCATGGGTTCTTTACAAGTGCTGATAGTCATGATTTGTGCAATTAAAACTAGACTATCTCACTATCTCACCCAAATAACTTAAGGTTTACACTGATCAATTTGTTCTTTCAGCTTTTTGATTTCCTCAGTTGCATATACACGCTGCGTAATATCATACTGGACCCCTAGGAAGTAAAGTAAATTTCCCTTTGAGTCAAAAAGTGGGGACATTAATAAGTGGTTATAAAATAACTCACCATTTTTTCGATAATTTCTAAGGGTAACTTCAACGGTTTCTTTATTTTGTATTGCTTTCCGCAATTGATTAACACCCTCTTGCTCATTTTCTTTACCCTGTAAAAACCGACAATTCTTACCAAGCACTTCAGCTTGCGTATACCCTGTCATTTTTTCAAATGCTTTGTTCACATAGATCAGTGGCATATCTTCCTGATCAGGATCGGCCAGTGTTACTCCATTTACGCAAGAATCAAGAATCTTGGACAATACTTGTGGAATCAATCCAGGGTCTTTCTCAACAATAAAATCCATGATTTTTCTCCAAGTTGCTCAACTGTTCGTTATAAAAACAATAAGATTTTTAAGAACCTTATTTCTAGTCAATATACTTCTCTTCAATTAATTTTTTAATATTTCTTACTGTTCTTTCAGTGCCATCTTGAATAGCAATCCGAACAAGTTTCTCAAATGGCCTTATATGCATATCAAGCTTAAGTAATTCAAAAATAAAAATAACACGACTGTCCGTTAAATTAACAGACTCAATAATATAATCACACCGATAGGGATTGGAAACGCCTTCAAGGCAAATTCGAGACCCTGGTTCAAAAACTGTAACCTTAAAAGTTGACTCTGAACGATTGCCTTGATCAATGCGCACCTGGCGGCATAACGTCCCTAGCCCTATAGAACCATCTGTTAGTTTCTCCAATTCTCGTACTTCAGGTGACCATTTAGGATAATTATTAATTAAATCGATCCCGATAAAGCTAAAAAGTTTGTCATTCGAGCATTGAATTATTGTACTTGCCTTACCAACGACAGGGGTGTCTTTAAACAAACCAAGCATTATATTTCCTCCTGCGTAGATATGGTTAAACCAGACGGGTAGCTACACCGCTCAAAGATCATATTACACTGCTACTGATTTTTTAGTTAACTAAAGTTTCCGAATATCTATCAAACTCAAGAAGAATAAATTTCTGATATTGGTTTGATTTAGGTAATTATAGATCTACTATGGAATAACACATAGCTCCTGAAAATTGTGAACTGCTGGAAATACTGCAAATCAGAACATCCATTAATTTATAGTTGCTGCATAATATTTACCATTTGTTTGAATGTATGCCCTTTTAAGTGTTGGGACTGATTGTTGAGCCTCTCCTGTAGAATTTTACATTGGAACTAATACGATGATTTCGCGCGAATAATTAAGAAACTTTTTCATTGAGTTGTGAATAACCCTATTTATTGATACAGATCAATCCGGATAGTCTGGAATCAATAAGTAATTAATAAGCAATCATTCAAACTTAAATTTTCCATGCACTGATGCTAATATAAGAGCTTGATGAAATTGAATGATCTTAAAAACTGGGTCGACTATTGGGAGCGATTGCGAGCAGAGCTGCTGGAGCCCAGAGTTGACGAGAAATTACTACAAGCATCTTTGCGTGAAGCGCGCGTCAGGATGCCAGTGCCCGTATTGTGGTTGCTGGGCAAGACGCAGGCAGGTAAGACTTCGATTATCAGAGCGCTGACGGGTAGCGAAGCGGCTGAGATCGGCAATGGTTTTCAGCCATGCACTCGCAGTTCACGTTTTTATGATTTTCCGGCGGATGCGCCGGTTGTCAGGTTTCTGGATACGCGTGGCTTGGGCGAAGTTTCCTATGATCCAGATAACGATATTCATTATTGCGAATCTCAAGCACATTTACTGATGGCGGTCATGAAAGTGGCTGATATCAATCAAGCTGCAGTATTTGACGTGTTACATACTGTTCGTCAGCATCACCCCGAATGGCCGCTGTTGATTGTACAAACCGGTTTGCATGAACTTTATCCCAGAGAGTCTGGGCATGTGCAACCCTGGCCTTATGCGGATGAACCATTACCGGAGACAGTTCCGGTTGATTTGCGCCGCGCTTTACAAGCACAACGCAGCGCCATGAAGCCATTACCCGGTTTTGCCCCAGTGCGCTGGGTGGCAGTCGATTTGACACTCCCTGAGGATAAATTTGAGCCGCCGGATTATGGTATGGAAGCGCTGTGGCAGTCGATTGAATCCATTTCATCTCTGGGTTTGCAAAATCAATTAAGCGGAGATAAAGAGATTCATGATCTGTATGCGCGCACTGCTCACCAACATATTGTGGGCTATGCGCTGACAGCCGCTGGGTTGGGTGCTTTGCCTGTAGTGGATCTGGTTGCAGTGTCAGCGATCCAGGCAAAGCTTTTGCATAGCCTGGCAATTCTCTATGGGCAACGTTGGGATAAGAGCACCATCACGGAATTTCTGGGATTGGCGGGGGTGGGGATCGCATCCGGCTACCTGACGCGGATGGTGAGCCGTGCTGTGGCCAAAGTGATTCCTTTCTGGGGACAAACGGTAGGTGCGGTATGGAGCGCCAGTTCCAGTGGTGCGACTACCTATGCGCTGGGTAAGGCGGCGGTGTATTTCTTTGTCCGGCGCAAGGATGGCTTGAATGTGGATCCTGAGTCGTTACGCCGCATTTATGCGGAGGAGCTGGAGCGCGGCGCTTCGATACTCAAGGATCGGTTGCGGGGTAAATTCGAATGAAAACACAGCTGCCAGCGATTGATCCACTGCGATTATTTGTACTTATACTGATGATATTGCCGGTATTGGCATTGCTTGGTTTTGGTCTGCTCTGGCTGTGGCAGAACGATTATATACAGTATTGGTTGATTGCCATGGTGGCATGTGGCAGTCTGGGCTATGGTATGCAGCAATGGCTAGTGCGGCGTGAGCGTCAATTATTAACGGAAGCTGTGACTGAACCCAATCCGGATTGGCCGCCGAGTGCCGATAAGGTGTGGCAGCAGGTCGAGGCGCTGGCGGAAACCTGTAATCCTGAGGATTGGCCGCTTGAAGATGGGGCGTGGGTGCTGGAACTGGGGCAAAGGGCGATGGAAACTGTTGCGCATTGTTACCACCCGGATGTAGAAAAACCACTGCTTGAACTGACGGTGCCACATACTTTATTCATTATCGAACGAGCGAGTCGTGATCTGCGCCAGGATGTGGCCGAAAAAATACCTTTCAGTAATCGCCTGACCATTGGTGATCTGTTCCGCATACAGCGCTGGAAAGATAAAGTAGAACAAGTATTTAATATCTACCGGGCAAGCCGGATGATTGTCAATCCCGTCAATGCATTGCTTGGTGAAGCCTGGCGGCATTTGCGCGAACGCAGCTTTGATCAGGCCAGGAATGAATTACACCGCTGGTTTCTGCGTGCTTATATCTGCAAGGTGGGTTATTACGCCATTGATCTTTATAGTGGCCGCTTGCCGCTAGAGGATGAAGAACCTACCGCATTTCCGACACCAGTGTCTAAAGTGGATCTAAACCAAGTTGAAGAAACCACAAAGATGGTTGCGGAACCGCTGCGTATTCTTGTTTTAGGGCGGGCAAATGCGGGCAAATCCAGTTTGATTAATGCGTTATTTGGAAAGCTCGCAACGGCTGTTGATGTGTTGCCTGATACAACCCAGGTGCTGAAACCATTCATTCTGGCACGAGAAGGATTAACCCGGGCGTTGATCTTCGATAGCCCGGGTTGTGACAGTCTATTATTTGACAAAGAACAAATGCTGGCAGCGGCCGGAAATGCCGATTTAATTTTATGGGTCAGTCCAGCCAATCGTCCGGATCGACAGATTGAACGTACTTGCTTAGATGCCTTGCGTGTATCCCAGACGGAACGTATGGATCGACGCCCACCTCCTTTGCTGGTTGTGGCCAGTTATATTGATCGACTACGGCCGGTGAGTGAATGGCGTCCACCTTACGATTTAAAAAATCAGCAGAATGGTAAAGCAGCGAATATCAGCGCCGCAGTGCAAACAATTGCTACGGATCTTGCAGTGCCGATTGAACGGGTTATTCCTGTTTGTCTGCTGGAGGGTAGAATTTATAATGTGGATGACACGCTGTGGGCTACGATACTGGACTATCAGGATGAGGCACTCAGAGTGCGCCTGATACGCTGCCTGGATGCAAGAAAACGTGCGGAAGACTGGGTCATGCTGCACCGCCAGGTGGCTGGTGCAGGGAGATTTCTAAGGAATTTGCCGGAGATGCTGAGCAAACGTTCCGAATAATAAGCTGGTCAGTGCTTGCTCAATTTTGTATATTAATCCTTAGCACCCATTTCTAAGGCGAGTTTTCTGGATAATCTGGCAGTCTCGTCGGGCACTTCGATATCCAGCCATCCGTGCAGATGAGAGCAGGTAATATCAGCCAACGCCTGGATCCAGTCATTACGTTCGTTGAGGCAAGGAATATAATGAAATTCTTTGCCGCCCGACTGAATAAATGTATCTTTTGCTTCGATGGCAATTTCTTCCAGGGTTTCCAGACAATCCGACACAAATCCGGGGCACACTACATCAACACGTCGTGTCTGATCCTTGCCCAATTGTTTTAATGTGAGGCTGGTGTAGGGGGTTAGCCATTTGGCTTTGCCAAAACGTGACTGGAAACATACTTGATATTGATGTGTCTCCAGGCCCAGAGCCTCCGCTAATAAGCGGCCTGTTTTATGGCATGCGCAGTGATAGGGATCGCCTTTATCCAGATTGACTTGCGGGATGCCATGAAAGCTGATGATCAGCTTGTCAGGCTGGCCCTGTTCTGCCCAATAGTCGCGAACATTCTGTGCCAGCGCGGCAACGTAGGCCGGATGGTCATGATATTGTTTAACGGTGCGGATGGCTGGCAGGTTGCGCATTTGTTTTAATACTGCAAAAACATTATCCATGGCTGCTGCTGTACTGCTGGCTGCATATTGAGGGAAAAGGGGAATGATGAGAATATGCTCGCAGCCTTGTTCCTGCATTTTTGCCATAACCGACGCAACCGATGGTTTGCCTATGTTCATGGCATATTCGATGATGGGTGGGTTTTGCAACCGACTCTGCAATTCCTTTCGTAATAATTCTATCTGTCGTTCGGTATGAACCTTAAGCGGAGAACCTTCCGGCATCCAGATTTGTGCATATTTCGCAGCCGATTTCTTGGGACGGAAAGGCAATATCAAGCCGTGCAGGATGGGCCACCATATCAACCTGGGGATTTCAATCACGCGAGGATTACTTAGAAATTCTTTAAGATAAGGGCGCAATGCCTGGGCAGTCGGCGCTTCCGGTGTACCCAGATTGATGTATAAAACACCGGTCTTGGCAGAGGAGCCATGGTGATAGATGGATTCAGAAGTCATGGATGTGAGATTTGATTCAAGAAAGAAATAAATTTCTGTTGTGGATCAAGTATAAAAGCATGAATGGTATGCGCTAATTTTGTGATAATCCGGTAGATAATAGTTTGGCCGTGATATCTACGATCGGAATGATCCGTTCGTAGGCCATACGTCTGGGGCCGATAACACCGACCGTACCCACAATTTCACCTTCCATTTCGTAGGGAGCCGTAATAACACTGAATTCTTCTAGAGAAGCAACATCCGATTCGCCACCGATGAAAATCTTTACACCATGGGCCTGACGGCTGAGTTCCAGTAACTGAAACAGCTTGCTTTTACGTTCAAAGAGTTCGAATAATTTTTTTAAACTGGATAAGTTATCTGATAAATCCTGGATGTTCAGAAGATTCCGCTCGCCCGCCAGAACCACCGCTTCACTGCTTTCATTCGCTGCATCACCCCCTGCGTCGATCGCGGCATTGAGGAGGCTGGTCATATCACTGCGGAGCTGTTTTAATTCAGTGTGAAGACGGCTGCGAATTTCATCCAGGGTACAGCCTGCGTAGTTCTGGTTAATGAAATTACCTGCTTCAATGAGATCAGATTGGCTATACACAGTATTTGTGAAAATGATCCGATTTTGTACATCTCCCTCAGGTGTCACAATAATCAATAAAATACGTTTTTCAGATAACGCCATAAATTCAATATAGCGAAATACTGCACCGGAGCGTTTTGGGGTTACGACAACGCCGGCAAACTGTGTGAGCTCTGACAGCAGTTGTGAGGCCACATTAATCAGGCGTGATGGATTATTCGGATGCAGTTGGTTTTCCAGATGGTTGAGCTCCACCTTGTCCAGAGTTTTGACCACAAGGAGCGTATCAATAAAGAGACGGTAACCCTGTGGTGTTGGTATTCTTCCGGCCGATGTATGGGGACTGGTAACCAGGCCCATTTCTTCAAGATCAACCATGACATTGCGAATGGTTGCAGGACTTAGATCCAGGCCGGAGTATTTTGAGAGCGTTCGTGAACCGACTGGCTGACCTTCATGGATATATCGTTCAACCAGGGTTTTTAATAAAATTTGCGCACGATCATTTAGCATAGTGCAATTCTACACGAATCAATAAACTCCAATGTCTCGATGTAAGCAGTGATTTCTTTTCATATATGATAAACTTTCCCTGAACACGCGTCTTGGATTGCGGTGAGACTTATTGTACGACAGGGTGTGCGGTTAATGATTCATTGGTGCCCATCTGGTATAAACTAATTTTACATAGGTACTTTGTGGTTAGTTAAAAATATGCATTTCTCTACGGTAATTTTAGTATTTTTATTTAATTGTGACCCAATAGCTGGTCGTATTATTCAGTAATGAGTTTTCCATTCAAAACCATCGCACTGATCGGGAAGCATAAGAATCCTGAAATTGCAATACCGCTCCTTAATCTGGCTGAATATCTCACCACTCACCACTATCACGTATTACTTGATCACTTGACAGCATCTCAGGTGAATTGTGCTGAATATCCAGCGCTAACCCTTGAGGAGATTGGACAGCAGGCTGATCTTGCTGTTGTCATGGGCGGAGACGGCACCATGCTTAATATTGCGCGCATGCTGGTGGCTTATGACGTTCCCCTGATTGGCGTTAATCAGGGGCGGCTGGGATTTCTGACCGATTTGTCGATTGATACGATGCGGGAAACCCTGGATGAAATACTGAAAGGGCATTACACAACTGAACATCGCATGTTGCTGACTGCCGGGGTATTTCGTAAAGGAGAGGACATTTTCAACGCACTGGCATTCAATGATGTTGTGCTGTATCGTGGAATGAGCAGTGGCATGATTGAATGCGAAGTGAGAGTGAATAACGAATATGTGAATACGCTGCGTTCTGATGGCCTGATCGTGGCGACACCAACCGGATCAACGGCCTATGCGCTATCATCCGGTGGCCCCATTCTGCATCCCGGACTGGATTTGATCGCTCTGGTGCCGGTTTGTCCGCATACCTTAAGCAACCGGCCTATTGTGATAGGGCCGGATTCCAGCGTGGAAATTCGGATGCATGGTTCATCCAGTGTCCGTCTTCATTGCGACAGCCACTCTTTTTTCGATCTGGAGCAAACTGACACGATTATTGTCCGGCGCTTTCCAAAAACAGTCAGGCTGCTCCATTCGGTCAATCATAGCTATTACCGCATGCTGCGCGAAAAACTGGGCTGGAGTGAGTTTCTCTGATGCTAAGGCACCTCAGCATCAGGGATTTTGTGATTGTTGATCAGATCGAACTGGATTTTATGCCGGGTTTTACTGTGCTGACAGGTGAAACGGGTGCCGGCAAATCCATCCTGATTGATGCACTTTCTCTGGCTTTGGGTGAGCGCGGTGATTCGAGTCAGATACGGCATGGGTGTGAGCGTGCCGAGATTAATGCCGATTTCGATGTCAGTGCACAATCCGGACTCATCGACTGGCTACGTGATAATGACTTGCAGGGTGATTCCGATATCTGTCTGATGCGGCGCATTATCGATACCAATAGCCGATCCCGGTGTTATATCAACGGCCATACAGCCACCCTGCAACAACTGCGCGCAGCCGGTGAATATCTTGTATCCATTCACAGCCAGCACGCCCACCAATCCTTGTTGCAGAAGGATGCCCAGAGAGATTTGCTGGATGCTTTCGCAGATTGTGGTGAATTGACGAGGGCCGTTAAAACGGCCTATCAATCCTGGCAGGATTTATACCAGCAAAGGGTATCGAAAGAGCAGCGTGCTGCAGAATCACAGGAAAAACGTGAGCAGCTCGAATGGCAAGTGCGTGAGCTTTCTGATTTGAATTTTACGCTGGAAGAATGGCAGAACTTACAGGCAGATCATAGCCGCCTATCACATCTGGCAACGTTACTGGAAGCTGCTGAGACAGGATTGGATCGATTATCCGAAAACGAATTTGCTGCGATTACGCAGATAAATGCGGTCAATGGCCAGTTGCAAAATTTGTTGGATTATGACAATCAGTTAAAGTCAATCGTTGATTTGCTGGATTCAGCGCAGATCCAGTTACAGGAAGCGATTTATGAGCTTAAGCATTACCGGCAACATCTGGAGCTGGATCCTCAGACTTTGCAGGATATTGAGTACCGGGTAACGGCAGTTCATACACTTGCCAGAAAATATCATGTGACGCCGGAAGAATTAGCTTCCCTGCTGGAAACAAAAGCGCATCAACTTGCAGAACTCGGATTAGAGACTGATCTGAGTCAGTTGGCGATGAAAGAAACCCTGGCACAGGAGAATTACCGGAAACTGGCGCAGGAACTGAGTACAGTTCGTCATAAAGCAAGCAAAACATTCGCACAGCAGGTGAGTGCGTCGATGCAGATGCTGGCGCTTGCCGGGGGTGAGTTTTCGATCCAGTTGATACCACTGGAGCATGGTAATGCAGCCGGGCTGGAGCAAATTGATTTTCAGGTTTCTGCCCACCAGGGCTTGCCACTGAGGCCTTTGGCAAAGGTGGCATCGGGTGGCGAATTATCAAGAATCAGTCTGGCTATTCAAGTCATTACCAGTAAAGTCGGTACGGTACCCACATTGATTTTTGATGAAGTGGATGTGGGAATTGGCGGGCGTGTTGCAGAAATTGTGGGTAAGCTACTGAAGAAGTTAGGTAAAGAGCGTCAGGTTCTTTGTATTACACACTTGCCACAGGTTGCTGCCATGGGCGATCAGCAATGGCAGGTGATCAAATCAGCAACCGCAACTGACAGCCAGCAGATCCTGAGCCGGATTACCGCGCTGGACGAGGGAGGGCGCGTTGAAGAGATTGCGCGTATGTTGGGGGGGATGACGATCACTGAAGCAACGCGTATCCATGCAATCGAGATGTTACAGACCGGTCAGAAATATTCCTGCGAGTAGTATTCCTTCAGCGATTTTAGTTCAGCGTTTTCTAATACTGTTTTGATAAGACCTGGATGTAATGCGCTCTGATCAAACAGATTCATATCGTACAAAACCACCTTCAGCGACACTGACTAAATCGGTCTGACCCTGTAAAACAGAGCAATGCGACATTATGTCGCATTGCTATTTGTTGGGGGCAACCTGATAATTTCATCAGTGTTAAAGCGAACCAATTTGGTTTTATACACGAATTCCGCGCTTTAAGAGCGTATTGAGAAATTTGCAGGGAGGGTTTTACGATTAGACAAAATAAAGTGGATTTTAAAGTCTGTTTTATTTTGTCAAGGCATCGCGAGTAGTTTGGAAGTATTTAATAAAGCTGGCGCTGCTGAGAAATGAGTGAAGGGAGCAATCGTGTCGGCACCTGAAGCAGGTATTGCTGATTTTTGGATAGATTGTCTTCAATTAAGTAAATCTCTATAAGATGAAATAATGCAATGATAAAAAAATTCAACAATTATTCTAACTATTTAATAGGAAGCAGTTTACTAGTTTTGATAGCACAAGGCGTATTTGCGCATACCCGGCTGGAAACATCGGCGATACCTGAAAATACACGGGTTACCAACAACATTGTAATTGGGCATGGCTGTGGCGATAAATCGATCATGGGTACCAGTGTGGTGTTTCCTGATGGCGTTGATTCCACGATTACCGTGGATGGTCAGCCGCATACCGGTCCTTTGACTGATTATGTACAAAACTGGACTAATGCGAACCAGAAAATCTATAGCCGGGCAGTATTTACGCATCAGGATGAGAAAACGGATAGTAATAGCAATGTGGTTGGTTTCTGGGCGGGTGGAGAATCTTTACCGCATAATCTTATTGGATTTGTTCCATTCAGAACCAGTGCCGTGATCATTGAGCCGACATCCTGTGCCAAGAGCGTCAAATTTTATATTTCGATTGCGGATATTTGCGAGATCACGGATGTTGCCGGTTTCAATGAATCGACAGTGAATTTCTGGACGCATAATGCGCTGGGTACGGTTTATGACCGCGTCAGTGCGACTGATGATGGCCCGGCATCATTGCAGATTAATCGAACCAGTGCATTGCCGGAATCGTGTGGTGCCGGGGTTGCGGTCGAGGTTAAGCCTTCTGCAGCGCAAATAAGCCGTGATATGCCGATTAAGATTAACGGTAATCAGGTTTGGCCAAAGTGATTATCCGCTTGGTTTTCTGTTTGAGGAAATATTAATTAAGTTCTACCAGGCTCTCGTTCCTTCTTTCCCAGAACGAGGGCTTGACAAGAAATCAGATCAGAACTGATTTATGAACAGACGGTAATAACGATAAATTCAATGATGGAAACAACAATCATAAGGAATACAGGATCATGCAGCATATATTACTCAATCAAACCTTGACGACTGTTTTATTTGTAATCTTCCTGGGGTATACGCAATTCAGCAGAGCGGATGAAGGGGGAGCGGTGATGGATCCAACGGGTACTGTCAGAAATTTTACTGGTTTTGCGAAAATAACCTGCTTTGACGATGATAATGGAGATGCTGATTATCTGGAAGCCAATATTATTGATAAATCCGATCCAGTCGATGGATTGCTGGTTAATTTGCAGCTGATCAAGGATCACCGGGCAGTCAGTATCAGCGATACGGTTTCAGGAGATGCCGGCCCAAGTCCGTATATCAGACTACAGGGCGGGAATGGAGTTTACTCGTTACTGGTGAACAAAACTGATATAGGTGCAAGGCAATTTGTCGTTACTTATCACTGTAAAACGGCAACAGGTATTCATACCGGAACAGATATTTTTGTCGAACAATTTGAGTAATCCCTGATTCATCAGATGATTTACGTAAGCAATGAGGTACTAATGCAATGATTAAGAAAATAAGGAGGGTGTTTTTTATAGCCCTGCTGCTGAGTCTGGTCGCAACGACAACGATGGCAGAACATCTTGACGAGATTTCGTCCGCCTGTACACTGACCACGTTGGATGGCGCACCGGCACATAATCTAAAGGAATTGAAAGGGAAAGTGATCTATATGGATTTCTGGGCATCCTGGTGTCCTCCCTGCGTAAAATCCTTTCCTTTTTTAAACGAACTCAATCATGATTTGAAAGACAAAGGGCTGCAAGTCATCGGTATCAATCTGGATGAAAAGGTATCTGATGCCCAGGAATTTCTTGCAAACCATCCCGTGGATTTTTCTATTGTTGCCGATCCAAGCAAGCAATGCGCCAAGGGTTTTGAGGTGATGGCGATGCCAACATCCTATCTGATTGATAGGAAAGGGAATATACGCCACATCCATCGTGGATTCCGTACAGGTGAGACCGAAGAATTGCGCGCTCTAATCGCGCAACTCGTGATGGAGAATCCATAAAAGCCTGCGGTAATCGCCCTGACTGCCCGGAGATCATGAAAGAAATTCACTATGTGATGATTAAATCAATGCTTGTAGTCAGTATTGGTTTGACGGGTTGCGTCAACGTAGCGCCCTGGGAGCGGGGCAATCTTGCGAAACCTCAGATGGCATTGGATCCACACCCCCTGCAAAGCGAAATACAGTCACATAACTACAGCAGTCGCGAAGCGGCACCCAGCCATAAATCCTCCACGGGTGGTGGCGGTTGCGGGTGCTACTGAAGTTCGATTGAATTCATTCAAAGATAAAAGATAGTTCTTGTTAGCGTTTAAAGCTCGCCATGGAATTGTATGCCCAAACATCACGGTAGCTATCATTCCACCAGTGATCTGAAAGAATCACCTATCAAGCCCAAGAAAACACTGCAAGCGCTCACCTCCGCTGCACTGGTATTACCCGGTCTGTTGTTGACTTCTGCGCATGCGGCCGATAAAGACCGCATTAATTTTCAATATAGTCGATATCAGGAAGGCGAACGCAATCTTTTTGGTGTTCCCAATAATCTAAAGCCGATCAGCGCAGATGTTTTGCATGGAAGCGGCAGTCTTTCCTTGACCGATCGCACCAAATTTTTTTATAGTTACACGCAGGATACCTGGTCTGGTGCAACACCGATTACGATCGCTCCTCTGGCTGCGAATAGTAATAATCCTGTCCTGCGGGATAATCCATTCGGTGGCACCACCATAGTGGGTGCTTCTCCACTTATCAATAGAACAGTTCAATTGGACCATGACTTGAATCCTCTTCGGCAAGATCCAAGAACCGGTCAGATTACGGGTCAGGACAGCCGGTCGGTGATGGTGCTTTCTTCCGCATCTCCTGAAACGCGCAATCAAGGCAATTTTGGATTAAGCCGGGAATGGAACGAGGCAGCGGTGAATGTGGGTGGAGGGTTCTCCATGGAGAGAGATTATAAATCCAGCTTTGGCAGTATCGGCGGGCGGCTGGATTTTAATCAGAAACTGACCAGTCTGAAATTTGGTTCGGGTTATACGCACAGCGAGATTGGTGCGATTCTGGATCATGATGCCTCGCCGTATATTACTAAAACAGCATACGCTCGGCAGATTGAAAGAAAAGGCGGATCAGAAATTCTGCGGGGTGATAGACAGGATTGGACAGCAAATATTGGATTGACGCAGATTTTAACTAAAAGCGCGCTGGTTGATGTCAGCGTTGGTTATACTCATAGCAACGGATTCATGGAAAATCCCTATAAGGTCATGTCGGTTATTTTCATCGATCCTGTTGCGTTGAATAATAATCTTGCCACGCCGATTTCCGGCGATATGCGTGCCTTGATTGAACAGCGTCCGAATATCCGTAACCAATTGGCTTTTAATACCAAGTACATTCAATATATTGCACCATTTGATGCGGCATTGCATTTGAATTACAAGTTTACACTGGATGATTGGGGAGTTAATACCAATACCTTTGATGCCAACTGGGTACAACCGTTCGGTAATGAGTGGACGTTTACACCGCGTATTCGATACTACTCTCAGGATGCCGCCAGTTTTTATCAACCTTATTTATTTTCCCGGCAAACTGTTCAAATGAATAAATTCGATGCCGGGAAATTACCTGATAATTTCTCCAGTGACCATCGGCTGGCTGGTTTTGGTGCCTTGAGCGGAGGAGCTACGCTCAACAGGAGATTATCCAAAGGGGTAAATCTGGAAGCTGGTTTTGAATACTATACACGAGCCAGTGCGATGCAAATAGGTGGCGGTGGCGGCAATAGCTTTGCAGATTTTGATTATTATGTGGCCAGTGCGGCCTTGAAACTGGATATGGAAGGGGTTGATACTTCGAGACCGGGTGCGGGCAATTCGTCGCATAATCAGCATTCAGCTGCGCACCATCAACACAGAATCCCACCGGCAGGCATTATGTTTGGTCATATGCTCGATAAGCCGGGTGATTTCATGATGGGTTATCGGTTGATGCTGGGGCGAGCGGATGGGCATATGATGCATGGCTCACATAAAGTGAGTGATCCTGTGATTGTTGAGCAAGGCTGCAGCGATACGTCGCCGTGCCGGTTCACACCTACTTATATGAACATGAGGATGCATATGCTCGACATCATGTATGCTCCCACCAAATGGTGGAATGTCATGCTGATGCCCACATTCATGGATATGGATATGAATCTGCGCAGACTGAACAAGGCGCCGCCGCCTGTGCCGGGTGTGCATGAGCATCAGGGCATTGCCGGCCATGAGACTGGCGCTGTTGGCGATACGTATTTTTCATCACTTATTAAACTGATTAGTATTCCTGGTCATCGTGTTCACATGAATCTCGGATTCAGTGCGCCAACCGGAAAAGTGGATATCGAGTTGCGGCGCATGGCCAAGGTCGATGGGGGATTGATTCATTTTGGCATGCAATTGGGGAGCGGCACATGGGATTTTATGCCCAGTCTGACCTATACGGGTGAGAAAAACCGGTGGTCGTGGGGCGCGCAAGTCAGTGGTGTCAAGCGCCTTGAAGAAAAAAATAAATCTGGTTACCGGCTAGGTGATCTGGCGCAGGCAACAACCTGGGGTGGGTACGATTTGACACGTTGGTTAATTGCCTCGGTGCGGGGAGCATATACCTGGCAAGGCGCTGTACAGCGTGATTTCGACTCGTTTAACGCACGCATTGGTCCGATGGATTTTCCTGCCAATTACGGCGGACAATTCTGGGATATCGGTCTGGGAATGAGCGCCGTTATTCCTGGTGGACGGTTTGCGGGCAATCGCCTCGGTTTTGAATGGATACAGCCTGTCAGGAATGATTTTAATGGATACCAGCTTGACCGGAAGGGAATGCTCTCAGCAACCTGGAGTTATCGATTTTAGGTTCGTAATTATTATGTTTACGCCTGTAGAATACATCAAAATTGACATCGCTAAAATATTATCAATATGATTTCAGGGCAATGGGTTCACCATGTGCCATTCAACTGTATGCCGGCAGTGAAGAAGCAGGGAGACTGGCCGTGCAAGCAGCGATTGACGATGTAAACCGACTGGAATCCATGTATTCTCGATACCGTGAAGACAGTTTCTTGTCAAAGATTAACCGTGTGGCATCCGTGGGTGGAGAAATTTCTGTGGATGGAGAAACGGCTGGTTTATTGGATTATGCGGAAACCTGCTACCACCAGAGTGATGGATTATTTGATATTACTTCTGGAATTCTACGTCGCGCATGGAATTTCAAGTCAGGAAACATTCCGCCGGATGACATAATTCAGCAACTCATGACCCAGATCGGATGGCATAAACTGGAATGGCATCGCCCGACATTGACATTCACTGTGCCGGGAATGGAAATTGATTTGGGTGGTGTGGTTAAAGAATATGCAGTGGACCGCGCTGCGGCTTTATGCCAGGAAATGGGCATACTGCATGGTATTGTTAATCTGGGTGGCGATATCAGGGTTATTGGCCCACATGATGATGGAAGTCCCTGGAAGATTGCTATTCGGCATCCGCGCAAGCCCGATGCCCTATTGCAAACACTGTTGCTCCATTCGGGTGCACTGGCCAGCAGTGGTGATTATGAACGATGTATCGTACTCAATGGTACTCGCTATGGGCATGTGCTCAACCCAAAAACCGGATGGCCGGTTAACCATATGGCAGCAGTCAGTGTGATCGGTGAGTTCTGTGTGGTCGCGGGCAGTGCTTCAACAATCGGCATGCTGAAGGAAGCACAAGGACCCGCATGGCTCAATGAGTTGGGTTTGCCGCATCTATGGGTTGATGTGCACGGGAACATAGGTGGACCTCTTACGGTCTGAATTCATACTGGCGATAATAGTGGGGCAGTTAATGCTATTACGCATTCAAAACTGACAATACCTGTTTCTTTAAAGTTTTAATAATTTTCATCTCATCAGTAGAGATTCCCTCGGGAGCTTCCTGCTGGCGGTCAAGATAGAAGAATCCAATCGACTTACCTTTTATTATCAATGGCAGGATTATAAAGCTCTTCGTGTCTGGAAATAATTCAAGGTACCAACTGGGCAACATACTTTGAATCTTCGTATCGGTAGAGTTCGATATGGATAGATCAATATTTCTTTTGATAGCCAAGCTGAATAAATCAGATGTTGAAATATCTGAGAAAATAAAATGTCGCTGGAGTGAATGACTGTTCCTGCCTAATGATTGGCGTGCCCGATATTTATTGGTTTTGATATCTCGCAGGCAGATGGCTGCAAAACTGAAACCTAAACTTTTATTCAGTATCTCCAGAGCTAATAACATTAATTCATCAATTTTATATCGCTTGGTTGTAGTCATTTTGGTGACGTCGAGTATGCCGGTTAAGAGTTGATCCAGTGCATTGTATGGCTTTCCGCTGGCATGCCGCAGGGTGGCGGTCGGTAAATCATCAGCATCACTGGGCTTAAATATCAATCCATTCAACAGATCATCAGGCGAGCTGTCAGTGCTTTGTAAATCTGAATCTTCAGTATTTGTTTTTTACTAAAACAAGCGATTGCAAATGTGCCTGATTGCCGAGTACACGAGCCTTTTCAGCCGCCTGGGTAATGAGTGTATCAAGCTGTGTCTTGTCTAAATTTAATGCAATGCCAAAACGATTAAGGATCAATTTATCCAATGAGTTATCTGCAGATTTGTCATAGTCAAATATTAATTGAGCGGAAGATTCACTGAATTCTGCAACCTGCTGCATCCATTCCTGGCGATTTCTGGGTGGTTTTAGTGCTCTGGCTGGCATCAACTTCATTGCATTGATAATGGAATCAGGAATCAGCCATTGGCGCATGGCAATTTCTGTAAGTGTGTCAAAGCTGCAGCCAAGTACCTGTATTGATGCTTGAGCCTGGGTATGCGTTCCCTGATTCGCTAATTCCATCGTTTCTCGATACAGCTTGTGATCAAAGGCAGCTAAAAGCAACCGCCCCATATTTCTAAACAGCGCTGCAATTGCAACCTCTTCAGCATTGGGGAAGAAGCTGCGTTTTGCTAACTGTCAGCCAATTAAACCTGCGGTCAGCGCAAGCATCAATTCCTGGCGAACACACTGCACATGTTTTCCAGGCATGCCATCAACCAGGATCATGGCTAAAGCACAAGCCTTGATCGTATCCAGGCCTAATAATTGGATGGCTCTGGTAATACTGGTCACGATCTGATTGGTTGAGCCACGAAATGTCACTGAATTGGCCAGGCGTATAATTTTCTGTGTGAGGGCCACATCGACCAGTATCAGATTTGCCAGTTGTTCTGTTGACTCGTCTTCAGATGAAGAAAGTTGTACTATCCGCGACATGGAACTTCCTAACGAAGGAAGATCCGGATTATTACAGATCATGTCGATAATTTGGCCTTTGACTGGCGTGACATCATCAGGTTTCAGGCATGAATTCATAGTAGTATTTTGGTCGACTAAAGCAATGTCTTTTCTAATCGGCAGAAATCAGTGAGGATTGATAATAATTTTACGAATTTTTTCTAGCGCTATTCAACTTGTGATTCCTCGTGGTCTTGCCACGGGGATCTAATTAGGCTTTAGAATGATGGGATGCGAGATGTCGTAGAGAAGGCGAGCCACTGTGCGTGGCAGATACATTATCACATTGTATTTCCTGTGAAATACAGACGCGGATTGTTAGATGAAGCGGTTATAAAAATTATAATGCTGACTGCGAAAGAGATAGAAGAGCGATACGACATTGAGTTTGAGCAGATAGGTTGCGACAAAGACCACGTACATATACTTTGTACTGCGCATCCTAAGATTGCACTGAGTCAGATTGTTAAGGTGTTCAAAAGCATAACAGCGCGGGAATTGTTTAAGAGGAAGCCGGATTTGAAACGAGATCTGTGGGGTGGTGAGTTTTGGACGGATGGCTATTATGTTGCAACTGTAGGGGAAAGAGCGGATTGGGGTGTAGTTGAGCGGTATGTAAAGAACCAAGGCAAGCCAAAAGAAGAACTGCGTCAGCTTAAGCTTTTCTAATACCCCGTGGTCTTGCCACGGGGTTGCTTATTGATATGAAAATACTTTAGAAATATTTTTTAGGGTTGTGGGCCAGTGTGAGAAATAGAATGATATGACTATTGGACAGCATGTGGCGACAGAAAAAATAGTCTGAGGTACGTGAATCCGATATTGATTGGAGCAGTTTTCACAAAAAGGAATTGTATTTCCTGCGCATGTTTTGTTGCATTAAAATTCCATACCTTATTTTTTAATGTTATCCTTAAATATGAATAAGTACTCTTGCTTATTCTTAATGACTTCAGAATTCATATCCTTTTATTTTAGAAGACTAAATTTTAAATAAAATACATAATTTTCTAAAAGCGTATTCTCTCATTGTGGAGCGGTTGTTTAATGCGCCATATAAAGATCATAGACTGGGCATGTATATGGGTTATAACTGAATAAGTTATAGCCTGAACTGAATATATTCATAAATTATTTGTTTTAAATTTAAAGGAGATTGTAATGAAATATACATTTTTTGCGACTATCCTCGTAGCATTGGCATTAACGGCATGCGGTGAGCCTAAACCAGGTCAGAAACCCCCAAGTCTCTATAAGGATCGTGAAGGACTGTTATCAGACAGCGAACTGCAAGATGCCCAAAAAGATGGCACTAAGAAAGAGAGTGGCAGCAGTTCAAAATAAAACGTTGTCTTATGCGTATCAATACGCATAAATAACCAGAAACAACTAAAAATATTCCAAGCGGCTCTGAGAAATCGACAGAGTCGCTTTTTTTATAGGTACATTTTGTGCTCAGTGGGCGTAGTCGAATGATCCTGACAGCGCGGAAAATTTATCGCGAACTGTTGATTAGACGAGAAAATGACTAGAATTTGTACCCGCGATGCAGTGCAACGATACCAGCCGTTAAATTAAAATATTCCACCCGTTCAAAACCGACCTGTTCCATCAGTTTTTTCAGTTCATTCTGTGAAGGATGAACACGGATCGACTCAGCCAGATAGCGATAACTCTCTGCATCATTGGCAATCATTTTTCCCATCGTTGGAAGTAATTTGAATGAGTAGGTGTCGTAGATGGGTTGAAATGGTTTCCAGATTTTAGAAAATTCCAGAACGATAACAGATCCGCCAGGCTTTATGACACGCAGCATTTCCTTGAGTGCGACATCCTTGTGGGTCATGTTTCTGAGGCCAAATGCAACGCTGACACAGTTAAAATAATTATCTGGAAAAGGCAGTTTCTCAGCATCGCATTGTGCAACAGGTGTCGGTGTGCCTTCATCAATCAACCGGTCACGACCAATGGATAGCATGGAATTATTGATATCGGTCAGCCAGACTTCGCCGGATTTCCCTGCTTTCTGTAAAAATAAGGCGCTTAAATCACCGGTACCACCGGCAATATCAAGTACTTTGTCTCCATTCTTTACGCCGCTGGCTTCAATCGCAAAACGTTTCCATAATCGATGCAATCCAACCGACATAAGATCATTCATTAAATTGTAACGTTCAGCAACGGAATGAAAGACTTCTGCAACCTTGCCTGCTTTCTCGTTTTCAGGAACTGTATTAAAGCCGAAATGCGTTGTTTTGGTCATGGTTTTGTTTGCTATAAAATTGGTGCAACTTTAAAGAATAACTGCTGCTGAGTCTATTCCACCGGTGCCGATCATTTAACAGGCCATGGCTTATTGACAGGTTTTATGAGTTGTTGAAATCCTGACGTCCGGGTCTCGGCTCGCGCCCGCATCTTCCATACGTTGCAGATAGCGCTGCCACATTTTATCCTGATTCAGGCCATAGTTATAGAGTAAATCCCATGAATAAAGCCCGGTATTATGGCCGTCTGTAAAATTTAACTGGACTGCATATTTCCCGACAGGATTAATTTGCTGAATATTAACAAGCTTCTTCCCGGTTTGTAATATCTCCTGACCGGGGCTGTGGCCGCACACTTCTGCAGAAGGAGAATGGACGCGCAAAAATTCACAGGTAAATTGGAAATTCCTTCCATCTGAGAAAGAAATATCCAGAACTCTGGATTTCTGGTGTAATTTGATTTCAGTGGGGAACGGTGTCTCTTTAGTTAAGCCAGCCATGGATTATCAGTGCCAAAATGAATTAAGGGTAATAGATAAATCATTTGATGGCAAATTGTGCAAAAATAATAGTCTTAATACAGGAATCCTGATGGTTGCAAAAATACTCATTGTAGAAGATGAACCGGCAATTCAAGAATTGATTGCTTATAATTTACAACAGGCTGGTTATGCGACGGTGTGTGCTGGCAATGCCGAGCAGGCCATGGTGATTGTGAATGAAACGTTGCCGGATCTGGTATTGCTGGACTGGATGCTACCGAATATGAGTGGTATTGAATATGCGCGGATATTGCGTCGGGAGGAGCGTACCAAGCTAATTCCGATCATTATGTTGACAGCGCGTACTGAAGAGTGTGATAAGGTAAGCGGCTTGGAAATCGGGGCTGATGATTACATGACCAAGCCATTCTCTCCCCGTGAGCTGATTGCACGCATTAATGCGGTCCTGCGGAGACGATCCCCTGAATCTTCAGATGAGGTGGTCGAGATCGATGGATTGCGGCTTGATCCGGTCAATCATCGTGTCACCGTACAGTTAAACGAAGTCATAATGGGACCGACCGAATACCGGTTGCTGCATTTTATGATGACGCATACGGAGCGTGTTTATACGCGCGGGCAGTTGCTTGATCGCGTATGGGGGGATCATGTGTTTGTCGAAGAGAGAACCGTTGATGTGCATATCCGCCGGTTACGCAAGGCACTGGAACTGGTCGGCAAAGATGAACTGATTCAGACGGTGAGGGGGGCAGGTTACCGTTTTTCTGCTGGATCGAGTGTGAACTAAAGTAACAGGGCGATTGGATTGACCGATTTTTATCTGGCGATTCTTTATTATTGATTAAAATCTTGATCATCATTTTCTTGCAGGATCATTTCAGTGTCTGATATCTGGCAGCGATCGCTGAATATTATACTTATCTTATTTTTCACAGCGGTATTGTGGGTAATTTTCGGCGCCGTCAGTGCGCTGATTTTCTGCAGTATTATTTTATTATCGCTCGTCATTCATCATACTCGCCATATGGTGGCGCTTGAGCGATGGCTGCAGGTCTCTGATCATTCTGCGGCGAGCATACCCGCCGGCCTAGGGGCATGGGATGATATATTTGCACATCTGGCGCGGTATGTCCGTAACCATAGTCAGAATCAGGAGTTGCTGAGTCTTGCGTTGGAACGTATGCAGAGTGCAACGTCAGCCATGCCGGATGGCATTGTCATTCTGGATGACAATGACCGTATCGAATGGTGTAATCCAGTTGCTGAGCAGCATTTAGGCATCAGTTTGCATCTGGACGCCGGTCAGCAAATAACGCACCTGGTTCGGCAAATGCCGTTCGTTGAGTATCTGGCCGCACGAAAATACAGCAGTCCGCTGTTGCTGCGGCAAATGCGCCATCAGCGTCTGACGTTATCATTGCAACTGGTTCCATACGGATACAAACAGAAGTTGCTGATCAGTCGTGATATTACAAGATTTGAAAGAATAGAAGCCATGCGGCGGGACTTTATTGCCAATGTTTCCCATGAGTTATTGACGCCTCTAACGGTCATTAGCGGCTTTGTCGAAACACTATCCACAGATAATAATGCCGATTCCGGCATCAATAAACGTGCATTGGCATTGATGTCCGAACAGACGCGGCGTATGCAACGCCTGGTAGAAGATTTGCTGACATTGTCACGGCTGGAAAATGAGCAGAATAAAGTGAGCGATAAAACGATTGACGTCGTGAACTTGCTGGATGATCTTCGGGAAGAAGCCGAATTACTGAGCGCCGGACGTCATCGCATCATAGTTAATCATACTTCTGACGATCATCTGGTGGGTAGTGAACAGGAATTGCGCAGTGCTTTTGGTAATTTGGTGAGCAATGCGATCCGCTATACCCCGGAAGGGGGTGAAATAAATATTAACTGGGAGGTTCAGGGTGGGCGTGGCTTATTTTATGTACAGGACAGCGGCATTGGTATCGAGCCTGAACATATTCCCCGTCTGACGGAGCGGTTTTACCGGATCGACAGCAGCCGTTCAAGAGAAACAGGCGGAACAGGGCTCGGACTTGCGATTGTCAAACATGTTGTGAGCCGCCATCAGGCACAACTGGAAATTGTCAGCAAACCAGGGCAAGGGAGTCGATTCAATATATGGTTTCCAGCCAACCGCCTGGCCTCAGTAAAGAAAATAAACATCCTGAATGACCAGGAATCTGTTGGGTCTAACCAAATGTAGCAAGCTGTTTTCCTGTCTGGTTCGCTATAATCGCTTGGATTTGGCGGGTTCTTGGTGTTTCTTGTTCTTTTGTCTGTGGATTTTTTGATTGTTGTTCGGTTGTCTGGCCGCCCAGATCAAGGCGCTTACGCCGGCAAGAATCATCGGGATGGATAGCCATTGGCCCATCGTGACACCAAGCGTTAATACGCCCATAAAACCATTCTCAGGCTCACGGAAAAACTCTGCAATGCATCTCAGCATGCCATAGCCGATCATGAACATGCCTGAGACTGCGCCTACTGCACGAGGTTTTGCAGAATAGATCCAGAGAAATATAAAAAAGACGATACCTTCCAAGGCAAATTGATAAAGTTGGGAGGGATGGCGAGGTAGTTCATCCACATAAGGAAAAACCATTCCCCAGGAGACATCGGTCGGTCGACCCCATAATTCACCATTAATAAAATTACCGATTCGACCAAAACCTAATCCTAGAGGGACCAATGGTGCAATGAAATCGGTTACCGATAGCCACCGTAGTTGGTATTTACGTGCAACAAGTAACATGGCAATGATGACACCAAGAAATCCTCCATGAAAAGACATGCCACCTTCCCAGATGGCAAAAATATGTAAGGGATGTTCCAGATAATAATTGAACTGATAGAACAGGACATGTCCTAGACGCCCACCCAGAATAACGCCCAGCATGCCATAAAATAATGCGTCATCCAGCATTACGTTGGTAAAGATGGAGTGCGGATTATGCTTGATACGATAGCGCCCCAGCAGAATGAACATCAGGAAGCCGAATAGATACATCAGTCCATACCAATGGATGGAAAGCGGGCCTAATGAAAGCGCAACAGGATCAATTTGAGGATGAACAAGCATAGGTTCCGACCTTATTTACGGTAAAATACGCATTATACCCAGTGCGTTTGTGATAATAGAATAGAACAACGCCTTGTCATAAATTATATTTTTATATTCAGGAGCAAGCATGCCAGATAACAAACGTAGCCAGGCTATTACTCAGGGTGCCCAGCGTGCACCAAACCGTGCAATGTTGCGGGCAGTCGGTTTTACTGATGGTGACTTTAATAAGCCAATTGTAGGGGTGGCCAACGGGTATTCAACCATTACGCCGTGCAACAAAGGATTAAACGACCTCTCCCTGAAAGCGGAATCCGCACTCAGGCGAGCAGGTGCGATGCCGCAGATGTTTGGCACGATTACGGTATCGGATGGCATTTCCATGGGCACCGAGGGCATGAAATACTCGCTGGTGTCGCGTGAAGTGATCGCAGATTCCATTGAAACCTGCGTGCAGGCGGAAAGCATGGATGGTGTCATTGCCATCGGCGGCTGCGATAAGAATATGCCGGGTGCGATGATTGCCATTGCGCGGATGAATGTGCCGGCAATTTTTGTTTATGGTGGCACAATCAAACCGGGACACTATAAAGGACAGGATTTGACTATTGTCAGTGCTTTCGAGGCAGTGGGGCAGCACAGCGCACATAAAATTGACGACGAGGAACTGTTACAGGTGGAACGCCATGCGTGTCCAGGCGCAGGGTCCTGTGGCGGAATGTTTACGGCCAATACCATGTCATCTGCATTTGAGGCGATGGGCATGAGCCTGCCGTATTCTTCAACCATGTCAGCAGAAGATGAAGAAAAGCTGATCAGTGCTGGCCAGTCGGCTGAAGTATTGGTGAATGCGATTAAACAACGAATTCTTCCACGCGATATCATTACTCGGAAGTCGGTTGAAAATGCCATCGCAGTGATTATGGCGGTGGGCGGTTCTACCAATGCTGTATTGCATTTTCTGGCGATCACGCACGCGGCTGATGTTCCGCTGACGATTGATGATTTTGAACAGATTCGCGGCAAAGTGCCGGTATTATGTGATTTAAAACCTTCCGGACGCTACGTCACGGCGGATCTGCATCAGGCCGGCGGTATCCCGCAGGTCATGAAGATGTTGCTGGCACACGGACTATTGCATGGAGATTGTCTGACCATCAGCGGGCAAACGATTGCGGAAGTATTGAAAGATATTCCCGACGCCCCGCGTGCCGATCAGAATGTGATCCGCCAATGGAATAATCCTATGTATGCGCAAGGGCATCTGGCCATACTGAAAGGTAATTTGTCCACAGAAGGCTGTGTGGCTAAAATTTCCGGCATCAAGAATCCAAAGATTACCGGGCCTGCCCGAGTATTTGAGTCAGAGGAAACCTGCATGGCAGCGATCCTGGCCCGCAAAATTCAACCCGGCGATGTGGTGGTGATTCGCTATGAAGGACCCAAAGGTGGGCCTGGAATGCGTGAAATGCTATCGCCCACGTCAGCTCTGATCGGTGAAGGTTTGGGCGATTCGGTTGGTCTCATCACGGATGGCCGGTTTTCCGGAGGGACTTATGGCATGGTAGTAGGCCACGTGGCTCCTGAAGCATTTGTTGGTGGGGCCATTGCACTGGTACATGAAGGGGATTCCATCACCATTGATGCTGAACAACGATTGCTTCAATTGAACGTGCCGGACGCCGTACTGGCGCAGCGGCGTGCCAGCTGGCAAGCCCCTGAGCCGCGCTATTCACGGGGTGTGCTGGCCAAATATGCAAAACTTGTTTCAACAGCAAGTATTGGCGCTATTACCGATTGATGTATCGCCATTTGGTTTAACTATGCTCAATCACCTCGGGAATGAAACCAGTCCTTATTTGCTGCAACATGCGCATAACCCGGTGGACTGGTATCCCTGGAGTGAGCAGGCATTAGCGCTGGCGCGTTCACAGAATAAACCCATACTGCTGTCAATTGGCTATTCAGCCTGCCACTGGTGTCACGTGATGGCGCATGAGTCATTCGAGAATGATGAAGTGGCCGCAGCGATGAATCAGCATTTTATAAATATCAAGGTTGATCGGGAAGAACGCCCGGATATTGATCAGATATACCAGACCGCACATCACATCCTTAACCACAGAAATGGTGGATGGCCGCTGACCATGTTTCTGACGCCTGAACAGCAGCCGTACTTTGGGGGTACTTATTTCCCGCTGGTATCCAGATATGGATTGCCTGGATTTCTGGATTTGCTGCCACGCGTTGCAGAAGCGTATTACATGCGAGGTGAAGAGATCGTAAAACAGGGGAAGGTGTTGCTAACCTTGCTGGCGGACACTGTGCCCAGGAAAAAAGCCATTCAGCCGGAATTCTCTGAACAGGTACTCCATCAAGCAATCTTGCAATTGGAGAACAGCTTTGATCCGACGGATGGTGGCTTCAGCATGGCGCCAAAATTTCTGCACCCGACCGAGTTGAATTTTTGTTTGCGACACTTCATTACAACACGGCATGCCAAAGCTTTGCATATGATTTCCTTTACCTTGGAGAAAATGGCGAAAGGCGGTATTTACGACCAGCTCGGTGGAGGATTTTGTCGCTACAGCACGGATTCGCATTGGCGCATCCCGCATTTTGAGAAAATGCTGTATGACAATGGCCCGTTGTTGCAGTTATATACCGATACCTGGCTGGTCACAAAGAATCCTTTATTTCAGCAGATTGTGGATCAGACTGCCGGTTGGGTCATGCGCGAAATGCAGGCACCAGACAGTGCGGGTGGGGGGTATTATTCGACACTGGATGCAGATTCTGAGCATGAAGAAGGAAAATTTTATGTGTGGGACCGCGATCAGATCACACGCATTGTATCGCCTGAAGAATATGCAATCATTGCACCGTATTATGGATTGACCCAGGCACCTAACTTTGAGCAGAAATTCTGGAATCTGGAAGTTGTAACCTCACTGGCGGTACTTGCGCAAAATACCGATATCAATCTGGATGAAGCGCAGAAAAGATTTGAATCGGCACACAATAAGCTGTTCGCAGCACGTGAATTGCGCATTCGCCCGGAGCGGAATGAAAAAATCCTGGTCAGCTGGAATGGATTAATGATTAAAGGCATGGCGCATGCCGGGAGAATTTTTGCGCAGGCCGCATGGATACAATCCGCACAGAATGCGGTCGAATTTATCCGGACCACATTGTGGAAAAATAACCGTCTGGTCGCGACCTATAAGGATGGTAAAGCACATCTGAACGCTTATCTGGATGACTATGCATTTTTGTTGGATGGCTTGCTGGAATTAATGCAGACTGAATTTCGATTGATTGATCTGCAATTTGCGGTAGCGCTGGCAGATGTGTTGATCGATCAGTTTGAAGACAAGGAAATGGGCGGATTTTTCTTCACCAGTCATGATCACGAACAATTGATACATCGCCCAAAGTCAGCGTATGACAACGCTACTCCGGCCGGAAATGGAGTGGCTGCCATTGTATTGCAGCGGCTTGGACTTATTCTGGGTGAATTGCGCTATATGCAGGCTGCTGAGAGGGCAATCAGCCTGTTTTATCCGGACATGCTTGAACAACCGAACGCCTATTGCAGTTTGCTCGTGGCATTTGAGGAAATGTTGAATCCACCGCAGGTGGTCATTCTGCGGGGAACTTCGAGCGATATGATTCAGTGGCAATCCGAGTTGCAACACCGATTTCCACAAATTCTCATTTTCTCACTGTCAACGGAACTTATTAATTTGCCACTGAGTCTCAACAAAGCAATACCCACGGGAGAATCCGTGAACACGGTGAATGCCTGGGTTTGTCAGGCAACTCGATGTACACCGGAAATTAATAACTTACAGGAGTTGCTGCAAGTCTGTGAAGTTCAGGGTAGAATAACCTCCCTTTTATAATTTTAATAAGGAAGAAATATGAAAACTGTTTTAATTGGAATGGCTTCTGCAGCAGCTTTAATGTTGGCTGGTAGTGCATTTGCGAGTGCAGATCTGGCAAAAAGCAGCGGTTGTTTGAATTGCCATAATGTTGATACCAAACTGGTTGGTCCAAGCTTGAAAGATGTTGCCGCTAAGTATGCAAGCAAAAGTGACGCTTCTGCCTATTTGGCCGATAAAATCCTGAAAGGCAGCAATGGTGTCTGGGGTCCGATACCAATGCCACCAAATGCAAATGTTAGCCCGGAAAATGCCAAAGTGTTAGCAGATTTCATTCTGACATTGAAGTAAGTCATTCTGGTTTCAAAAAAGCCGACGCATTTCAGCGTCGGCTTTTTATTTACGGCAGCAGGATTTTTTAAAAGCAATGCCGAGTGTGTCAGTCGGAGGAGGAGAAATGAAAACTCGTATCAAATGGAAAGGGAATGTCAGTTTTCTGGCTGAATCAGGGAGTGGCCACAGCGTATTAATGGATGGGGCGCCGGAAGCCGGTGGACAGAATCTCGGACCGCGTCCGATGGAAATGCTGTTGATGGGGTTGGGTGGCTGTACGACTTTTGATGTGGTATTGATTCTGAAGAAAAGTCGCCAGGATATCAGCGACTGTGTGGTTGAAATTGAAGCCGAGCGCGCAACTGTGGATCCCAAGGTTTTTACCCATATTCATCTGCATTTCATCATTACAGGGAATGACCTGAATTCACAGCAGGTCGAGCGCGCCATCAACCTTTCTGCAGAGAAATATTGTTCAGCTTCCATCATGCTGAAAAATACCGTGAAAATAACGCACGATTTTGAAATTATCAATTCATAGCAACGCCACTTCCAGCAGAATGAGATCGTTATAACAAGCCGGATTCATGTGCCTGCTGGTCGGCATGGTAACTGGAGCGTACCATGGGTCCACAGGCCGCATGACTGAAACCCATTGCAAGTGCGGTTTGCTCAAATATTTTAAAGCCTTCGGGCGTGACGTAGCGCATAACGGGCAAATGTCCGATACTGGGCTGCAAGTATTGACCAATCGTCAGCATTTCTACATGGTGTTCGCGCAGATCGCGTAAAACCTCCAGGATTTCTTCATCCGTTTCGCCTAAACCAAGCATCAGACCTGATTTGGTAGGAATATGTGGAAAACTGGCTTTAAAGTCTTTCAGGAGTTTCAATGAGTTGGCATAATCTGCGCCAGGTCGGCATTGCTTGTACAATCGGGGTACCGTTTCGAGATTATGATTTAAAACATCCGGCGGGCAGGCAGCAAGTTTTTCCAGCGCAACATCCAGGCGGCCTCTGAAATCAGGTACTAGTGTTTCTATTTTTGTCCGCGGAGAATGTGTGCGTATCTCACGGATACAATCGGCAAAATGTTGTGCGCCACCATCACGCAAGTCATCTCGATCCACGCTGGTGATCACGACATATTTCAATTTCATGGCAGCGATGGATTGTGCCAGGTGCAACGGTTCGTCTGCATCCGGTGGTTTGGGTCTGCCGTGGGCAACATCGCAAAATGGACACCGGCGGGTACATAAATCACCCAGAATCATGAACGTGGCCGTACCTTTGCCAAAACACTCACCGATATTGGGACAGGAAGCTTCTTCACAGACAGTGTGCAGTTTATGCTCGCGCAATAATCGCTTTACTTCATAAAAAGCCTGACTGCTGGATGAACGTACGCGAATCCAGGAGGGTTTGCGCAGTAGATCGCCGGGGGATTGCGGGGTTACTTTAATGGGGTTTCGTGCCGTTTTGTCAGCGCCTTTCTGACGAGTATCCATGGTCATGATGGTTATAATTATCCTTTGATCAGTTTTTCTTGTAATTTCTCCGCCAATCGGTTGCTTAAAACTTCCAGTCCATCGGCAATACCCAGGTCTCTGGTTTGTGTGACCTGCAATCCCCGATATCCACACGGATTAATGTAGGAGAAAGGTGTTAAATCCATATCTACATTCAGCGCAATGCCGTGGTAACAGAAATTTTTCCTGATTTTCAGACCCAGCGAAGCAATCTTTGCATTGTCGACATAGACGCCGGGTGCTTCAATCCGTCCCACTGCGGTAACGTGATGATCTTTTAGCAAGTCTATCACGGCGTTTTCCATGCTTCTGACTAATTCTCGTACGCCGAGTTTTAGTCGGCGTATATCCAGCAGCAAATAAGCGATGATTTGTCCTGGCCCATGATAGGTGATTTGACCACCTCGATCTGTTTTAATCAGGTCAATGTCATGATTGTGTAACAGATTTTCCGGTTTTCCCGCAATTCCCTGGGTAAAAACGGCGGGATGCTGTAATAACCAGATTTCATCATGGGTTTGCATGGTTCTGTTTTGTGTGAAATCCTTCATTGCCTGCCAGGTGATCTGGTAATCCGACAACCCCATTCTTCTGATAATGAACTCAGGTTGATCAGGAATCGGCGGTAAATAATGGGTAGAATTATTAATCACAGTACGACGGCAACCATGGGATGACTCGACAAAGCCTGATAGAGTGCATCCAGTTGTGCTCGGGAAGTGGCGCGAATGGTGCAGGTAATACTTAAATACGCCCCGTTTTTGCTGACCCTGATTGCCATGGTTGCATCATCAAAATCAGGTGCATGGTACTTGACGATAGCCAACGCTATTTGAGTAAAATCCTGCTGTGCCTTTCCCATGATCTTGATTGGAAAATCACAAGGGTATTCAATTAAAGAAGGCTGTTCTGTCTGCTCTGTCATATGCGGAATTCGAAGACTGCTTTAATGCAAAGCTATTCCTGGATCGTAATTTACAAACCTGTTGTGCCAGGAAAGTTGCCGCGCATGTGCGTTTCTTTATATTGCTGATAGAGTGTGTGCAGCTGAGCAAACATATTGCCTGGTTCTCCTTGACCAACCGGTTTTCCATCCAGGCGGGTGATGGGCATGATTTCTTTGGTGGATGAGGTCAGTAAAATCTCATCAGCAGTGCGTACCTCCGTTTCGGAGATTTCCCTGACTTCATGCGGGATCTGATTGACCGCAGCCAATTCAAGTACCACATCATAAGTAATGCCAGGCAACATGAGATGACTTTTAGGGGGCGCCAAAAGCGCCTTATCCTTAACAATAAATATATTACTGGCGGCGCCTTCAGTCAGAAAGCCATCCCGGATCAGGATGGTTTCAATGGACTGTACATCAACCGCCATTTGACGCAGCAATACATTGGGCAATAATGAAATGGCTTTCACATCACACCGGATCCAGCGGTTATCATTGGCAGTGATGGCAGATGCGCCACTGACCAGCAATTCTGCAGGGGGCGGCAACAGCGGATTGCTCATTATGAAAATAGTGGGTGGAACCTGGGGAAACGCATGATCCCGTTTGGCCACACCGCGCGTAATGTGTAGATAAATATATTGATCGTCTCCTTCGTTCTTTGCAATGATCTGCTCAAGCAGATTACGCCACTCAACATGACTGAACGGATTCTTAAGGCGAATTCCATCCAAGCTATGTTGCAATCGATCCAGGTGCTCAGTCAGGCGGAAAGGTTTGTGTGAATAAACAGGTATAACTTCATAGACGCCATCGCCGAAAATAAAACCTCTGTCCAGCACCGGAATGCATGCTTCCTCAATAGGCATATATTGACCGTTAAGATATATCATGCGTGATCCCGTGAAATAGTGAAACGTCGTTTAATTAAAGAGCAGTTTAATACTGTCCAGAGTACGACCAAAGATATTGGCCGTATCAACTTTTTCCAGTGCAACGAGCGGATAGGTTTCGATTGTTTCTCCATTCATTGTGAATTTTACAGACCCCACTTCCTGCCCGATAAGGATTGGTGCAATAAGCGGCTGCTTGTATTCCATGGTTACTTTAAGCTTATCGGCCTGGCCTTTAAGCACCGAGAAGTAAACATCCCGGTCAAATCCTGCTTTGAGCGTATTCTGCGCCCCTTTCCAAAGATCAATCGTAGTCAGTACATCGTCTTTTTTGTATAAATGTAATGTGTCATAAAACTGAAAACCATAATTCAACAGTCTTTGACTTTCGATGCTGCGCGCATTGGCTGATTTGGCACCGATAACAACAGAAACAAGGCGTCTTTTATCGCGCATTGCTGAGGTGATCAGGCAATAGCCCGCTGTCTTGGTCCAGCCTGTTTTCATGCCATCGACATGCGGATCAAGCCATAAGAGGCGATTCCGGTTAGGTTGGGTAATGTTATTGTAAGTGTATTCTTTTAATGAATAGAGTGGATAAAATTCAGGGAAGTCGTGAATAATTGCATTGGCCAGAATGGAAAGATCATCCGCTGTACTATAGAGATTCGGGTCAGGCAGGCCAGTCGAATTGGTGAAGTGAGTATTTCTCATACCTAAGCGTTTTGCTTCGCTATTCATTATGGCCACAAAACTTTCTTCCGAACCGGCAACAATTTCTGCCAATGCCACGCAGGCATCATTTCCTGACTGAACAATCATTCCGCGCATCAATTCGTCGACAGTCACCGGTTTGTTGGGTTCGATAAACATGCGTGAACCGACCATGCGCCAAGCATTTTCCGTTACGTTAACCGTCTGATTCAATGTAATGCGTTTTTGCTTGATTGCTGAAAATACAACGTAGGCAGTCATTAATTTGGTTAATGACGCGGGTTCAATACGCTCATGCTCATTCTGGCTTGCCAATACCTGTCCAGTCTGGAAATCCCTGAGCGAATAAGATTTCGCTGCAATAGATATTGCAGGCTGTTGGGCAGAGACGGATGTTATGACCAAACTGAGTAATAAAGGGATTAGATACTTCATAGGAGTACGCAAAAATATTCATTATACCTTGCTCAGGAGTTTTCATAAACAAACGATTTTTTTGGACTGATCCTGATTCTGATATTCAAAAGCAATCCGGAATAGCGCTTAAGATTGTAATGAAAATGCCGTTGCATGATGCATTAAGAACATCAGAGAAGAGGATTATAAGCATGATACATACTACATACTTTGAATGTTGCGCTTAAGGAGTTCTATGAAATCTAAAGCAATAAATTATCGAAAATTAGCCGCACAACCCGATATCATTTCAAGAATTATTAATCTGGATACCGAATCAGAAAGTTGCTACCGGGAGCTGGATAAGTTGTTGCGCATCGATCAAAATGTTGCCGCACTGGTGCTTAGGGTTGCCAATTCTCCGATGTACAATCGTGGCAAGCAGATCAAAACGTTTCCAATAGCAATCAATTTACTAGGAATAAATATTATTCGTTCCCTGGCAGTACTTGCCTTATCCCGGTCTATTTTTAATCAAAGTAGAAATCATTTGATAACGAAGCATCTCTGGCAGCATTCGCTGTTAACCGCCATTACGAGCCAGATGCTCTGCAGTGAAATGGGCAATGCACAGGAAGGGGAAGAAGCCTTTATCGCAGGTTTGCTGCATGATATTGGCAAGATTCTATTATTCACTCATTATACAGAACAGTATTTGACCACACTTAAATACATTCTTGAGACAAACTGCCCAAGTGCGGAAGCAGAATTGCAATTCCTGGGTATTGATCATTATGAAGTTGGTAAACAGGCCATTGTTGAATGGAAATTGCCAGAGTATTTTAAAAACTATACCGGTATAAATTTAGATTCATTAACAGCCTTAACTGTGAAGGATAAGATACAACATAGTCTGGCTGTTGCAAACAGCTTGATTAAGGGTACTGGCGTTGGTGCGACCCAATTGGAATTATGCGTCCGGAAAAATCGGTTGATAAATCTGGGAATGGATAACGAATTCAGCGATTATCTGCTGGGCGAAACCTTCTCGCAGAAGGTAATGCAAAATGAATTGTATCAACAATGCGCCTGATTAATATGGTTACAGACAAGCAGCTTGATGAACCATCGATCTCCGCATTGCATCCTGCACAAATGCTGGTGGTGACTTCGCTCGAACATGGCATATGGAATGAACTCAAAGCCAAAGTTGCATTGTCACTAAATCGATTAAATTTAGAACCTCTGTATGAACCCACAATCTATCTGCTTCATCAACTGGTGACTAACGCAACTCAGGCGCTTCATTACAATGTGTTTCAACAGATTGTGAATGTTGATTTTGGTATCAGCACAACTGACAATCATTCTGAATTTGAGTTACTTTATAAAGATGAACTGGCTGAGCATGGTGATCGTAATATCGCACGATTCTGTGAAGAAAACGAGCTGCGTATCATTCTGTCGTTTCCCAATGAAGGAGATATACTGGTAACCATCAGTGTGCCGATAATGTGTAAGGATATGGTGTATCTCAATGACAAGTTGATTGATGCATTAGGCTATCAATTTCAGAAACATAAGATTGCAATTAATTCGACTGTCTGTGTTACAACCATTCGAAAACACAAGGCAAAGCAATTCCTTATTAAATTACCGACATTATTGACAACCCAGAATGAACAGTTGAGTTCACAGGGAATTTTTACGCAACTGGGTTATAGCATCGTTTGTTTTTCAAGTGTCGGAACGATTTTTACCATATCTCCGGCTATTCTCGCAAAGCTTCATATGGAAGAGACGGTCGCCTCCATTGAAGTGTTTGCGCAGCTCATTCCAACTCATTTTTATAATGATGTCATCTGGGGCATGGCGTTAGAGACACCGAAAGGTGTTTTTGAGAATTACCGGGTTCGTATCAGAACATTAAAAGATACCGATGTATCCGTGCTTTTTAATGTGAGCGGGTATCGTGATGGTGATTCTATTATTCACACCTTGTGGCAGGCTATTTCATTGAATGGAAAGGAAAATAACAGATTATCGGAGGGTTCTATTCTGAATGAAGCCAGAGTGCATAACATCACACGTAATTATGTTCCCCAGCTGGTTGAGCAGAAAGCCAGGGAAGTTGTGAGACTGGGTGGCACCCAGTTGATTAATGAAGAATGTTTTATCGCTGTCATGTTTTGCGATATTGTTGGATTTACCGCCTATGTTGAAAAGCATGAGAGTGAAGAGTCAGTTATTCATACATTGAATTCGGTTCTGAGCAAGATTTCAAAATCCGTAAAGAATCGTGGTGGTTTCATTGATAAATTCATGGGTGATTGTGTGATGGCGCTGTTCAGGAACCCTCATGAAGCTGTGATAGCCGCATTGGAAATGCAACATCATTCGATGGACATTAATCATATTCGTGAGCGGGCGCAGCAGGATGCACTACCCCTGCGAATTGGTATCGATTGGGGCAAGGTCATTATCGGAAATATAGGTACTTCTGAAAGATTGGACTGGACAGCGATCGGGGATGTCGTCAATACGGCCTCACGGATTGAGAAAAACTGTCAACCCGGCGCTGTATTGATTAGCGAAAGAATGCGTAATGAAATTATTGCAGAAGCAGGGAATGCCATCCAATACAGTAACATTTTTTCTATTAACGTAAAAGGTAAACGGAGTGAGATAGCCGTTTGCTATATTCACGACTCACAATTAAAGCTTACGGATAGTCACTGACAGGTCGTTGAAAAACTACCTACGTTGCCGACAGTATTAAAGACAGACTCAAGACGCTCATTTAAGATGTTTCTCAGCAGTCTGCTAGACAGTGTTTTTGGCCCGATCAATCACACCCATGTGAAATCCGAGTTTACCTTGTTTACGTTCTTCAAAGTAGTGTTTCAGAGGATCATGAATAACCCGGAATGCCATATCATCCCAGGGAATTTCCTGTTCAGACATTAGTTTTACTTCCAGGCTTTCTATGCCAGGTTTAAAGTCCAGATCAAGAAGCCGTGCGCGGAATAAAAGATAAACCTGACTGATATGAGGCAGGCTGTATATCGCATAGAGCTTCCCTATTTCAACCCGTGCATTGGCTTCTTCCAATGTTTCACGTGCAGCGGCCTCGGCAAGTGTCTCATTGTTTTCCATAAATCCAGCCGGTAAAGTCCACCAGCCAAGACGAGGCTCGATGGCGCGGCGACACAGTAAAATCTTGTCTTCCCATTCGGGGATGCAGCCCACAACTATCTTAGGATTCTGATAATGAATTGTTTTGCAGGCAGGGCATACGTAACGGGGCAACGTATCGCCTTCCGGTATCAGTAATTCCACGGCAGTACTACAGTGACTACAAAATTTCATGGGAAAGCCTCATATTCATGACGACTGGAATAGTATTAAATCATAGGTAACCGATTAACGAGTTGTCAGTTGACAGTAAATGCTCGTTCGGCAAGCAGATTCCCGGCATCATCGATTAACTCAACCCGCCACTTGCCCAATTGTTTTTTGTCCACAACCTTGGTTGCAAAAGTCCGCCAGTTATCGTTACCAATTTGCAGGTTTATTTTAGAATCAAGCTTATCCTGGTGATACCAGAAGATATGGACCTGCTGTCCCTGAAAATCGCGTAGATGCGCAAAAAAATAAATACGGATATTGATGTCTTGATTGAGATAAAAAGTATTGGTGGAATCAGCGGGTTCACGCCCGAACATGGTGCCACTTAGTTGCGCTCTGATGACTTGCGGGTGATCAAATGGATTCGACGGAATAGCTGGAGTCGTCGTCAAATTTCCTTTTTTTTTTGGAACAGGGGGCGGCGTTATTATTGGGTTGGAAACTGTTGTCTTATCGGGTGTCACCACTGTTTCAACAACGGCCTGTGCGGATTTTTCTGCCTTTAAGACAGGCTTGTTTTTAGGCATTGGCGGTTTATCATGAGCAGCAGTATTTTTAATGGTTTCATCAACAGCAATTGATATAAGTGGTTGGATTGATACAAGTGGCTGGCTAAGCGGCAAAGAGATATTTTCTTCTAAGGCCGGGATCGCTGGAGCGTGAGGTGTTCTGTCAGATACTGTTTCAACGGTCGATTGATCGTCATCATCCCCGCTGAATAAGATATAACCGATAAAAAAAAGCATACTGCATAATAGAATTGCAGCAATAGAGACTTTTTGCCAATCCAGCGGTGGCTGCTCGGTGATATCGTGCGCTATTTCTGTTAATTCCGGGTGTTGTTGCTCAATTGATCGTGGCGGCTGCTGCTGGATTTGAATCCGAATTTTTAATTGATGGTCATTCATAGTATAGAATTCTGAGCCACACTTCTGTTTGCAGTCAGCCACAAATTGAGTGTCAGGTTAAAGTTTTCAGGAGGATAACAGAAACGTGTTGTTGAAATGCAATTTATTGGGACATTTTAATAATTACCGGTCATAAAGTAAAACACGGATGATTTGTCGAATGTTTTTGTTTGGTTTGTCATTAATGCCGGATGTATTATGGATCGATCAATCAATGAATCCAGACACCAATATGCCATGAGAAAAGAATGAATATAATTCAAGGGAAGTTTGTAGGATTGCAGGCTGATGCCAGTGACTGTCAATAAGAAGCAATACAAATGACACATGATAAACGCATGGCTATTCAGCAACAGTTGCAGGATCTGCGTCAGCAGATAGAGTGTCACAATTATTATTATCATGCGTTGGATAATCCAGTCATTTCTGATGCGGAATATGACCGGTTATTCCATGAGTTGCAGAAAATCGAACAGGCTTACCCGCATCTGATCACGCCAGAATCACCGACTCAGCGGGTTGGCGCTGCGCCGCTCAAGGCGTTTTCGCAAGTAACGCATGACATACCCATGTTGTCGCTGGGAAACGCATTTGATGATGTCGATGTGGAGGCATTTGATCGCAGGGTCTGTGAAGGATTATCGGTCGATAGCGTGGAATATGCGGTTGAACCAAAATTTGACGGACTGGCCGTAAGCTTGCGTTATGAGAATGGGGTTCTCAAGACTGGAGCGACGCGGGGCGATGGGAATACGGGGGAAGATATTACATTGAACTTGCGGACGATCCGGGCTATTCCGTTACATCTGGCATTCAGACCTATTCCGGAAATATTGGAAGTGCGTGGCGAAGTGCTGATGCTGAAAGCTGATTTCCTTAAATTGAATCAATTCCAGCGGGATAAAGGTGAAAAGGAATTTGCTAATCCACGCAATGCCGCAGCCGGATCGTTGCGTCAACTGGATCCAAGCATCACAGCAAAGCGACGGCTTACTTTCTTTGCCTATGGCATCGGGTATTACAAAGACCCGCAGATGCCACAGGATAAGCATAGTAATATCATGGCATACCTTGCAGCATTGCATTTTCCCGTTGCCAGGGAATGCAGGATCGTTACCGGGCTAAACGCATTGCTGGCGTATTACCAGCAAATTGGCACTGCACGCGATCAACTGCCTTATGATATTGATGGTGTGGTCTATAAAGTCAATTCCCTGTTACAGCAGGAGAAGCTGGGGTTTGTGTCGCGTGCACCCCGTTTTGCCATAGCCCACAAGTTTCCAGCGCAGGAAGCAATAACGCAATTACTGGATATTGACGTGCAGGTCGGTAGAACAGGCGCCTTGACGCCCGTTGCGCGTTTGAAGCCGGTGTTTGTCGGTGGCGTGACGGTGACCAATGCCACATTGCATAACGCGGACGAAATAGAACGCAAGGATGTGCGCATTGGCGATACGGTCATCGTGCGCCGTGCCGGTGATGTGATTCCCGAAGTCGCGTCGGTCATGGTAGAGAAGCGCCCTGCTGATGCACTGGTTTTTGTTATGCCGACGCACTGCCCGGTATGCGGATCAAAAGCCGTGCGGCTCCCGGAAGAATCGGTATCCCGTTGTACTGGCGGATTATTTTGTCCGGCACAACAGAAGCAGGCCATTTTGCATTTTGCATCGCGGCGTGCGATGGATATTGAAGGGTTGGGGGATAAACTGGTGGATCAAATGGTGGATCACGCCATCGTGCGCACGCCGGCAGATCTGTATAAATTGGGTTTAACCGCACTGGTGAATCTGGAACGTATGGCCGATAAATCGGCCAATAACATCCTCTCCGCCATTGAGAAAAGTAAACAAACCACGCTGGCGAGATTCATCTATGCGCTGGGTATTCGTAATGTGGGCGAAGCGACGGCCAAAGAACTGGCTGCCCATTTTGGCAGTCTGGATCGACTTATGGCAGCAGATCATGAGCGATTGCAGCAAATCCCTGATATCGGTCCCGTGGTTGCACAGAGCATTGTGGATTTTTTTGCTGAAAAACATAATTGTGAAGTCATTGAACAACTTCGATTGAGCGGTGTACACTGGGCTGAACACGAAGGAAAGGCTGAATTAAACAGCGAAGCAGCGGCGCTGGCTGGAAAAACGTTTGTTCTGACCGGTACACTGCCGACTATGAGCCGGGAAGAGGCTAAGGAAAGAATCGAATCGCTGGGTGGCAAAGTGACCGGCAGTGTTTCCAGAAAAACGGATTATGTGGTGGTAGGCGCCGATCCGGGCAGCAAATATGACAAGGCGCTGACTCTGGGAATTGCTATACTCGATGAAACGGCGCTGCAGGAATTACTTCAACAATATTTACTTTAATGCTGACATACCAACACGCTGAACAGATCCTCGCGGATGCGGAATTAATTCATTCGGAACAGGTTGTGAATGACGCAGTCCATCGATTGGCCACTGATATTACTGACGTATTGGCGAACCAGTATCCGCTGGTTTTATGCGTGATGGGCGGAGCGGTGGTATTTACCGGCCAACTGCTGCCACTGCTCAGATTTCCATTGGATTTCGACTATCTGCAGGTTTCTCGCTATCATAATGAAACGTACGGTGGAGAACTCAACTGGCAGGTTGAGCCGCAGAAGGATCTGAATAATCGGGTTGTGCTGGTGCTGGATGATATTCTCGATGAAGGCGTGACGTTGTCCGCCATTCGGAAGAAAGTGATGGATTGTGGCGCCAGAGCATTTTATAGTGCGGTGCTGGCCGATAAGGTGATTGATAAGCCAAAGCCGCTGCACGCCGATTTTGTTGGATTGATGCTGCCGGATCGCTACGTATTTGGATTTGGCATGGATGTTCAAGGTGCCTGGAGAAATTTACCGGCCATCTACGCGATAAAAAACTAAAACGAAGAAAAACTATGCTTGCAATTATTGGCGGCAGTGGCCTGACACAATTATCCTGCCTTGAAATATCCCATCGACAGGTGATTCGAACCCCCTACGGCGAGCCATCCGGTCCGCTCACTTTTGGCAAGATCAAAGACCATGAAATTGTTTTCCTGGCTCGCCACGGGCATGGCCATACAATACCGCCGCATGCGATCAATTATCGCGCCAATCTATGGGCTTTGCATTCATTCAACCCGACACGGGTTGTTGCGGTTGCATCGGTTGGTGGTATTCGTGCCGATTTGACGCCCGGCAGGATGGTGATCCCGAATCAGATTATTGACTATACACACAGTCGTAAATTTACTTTTTTTGATGATACGGATAAACGAGTAACGCATATAGATTTTACGATTCCCTATTGCCAGAGGATGCGTGAGCAACTATTGCAGGCAGCCAGGCAGGCGCAGGTGGAGATAATCGACGGCGGTGTTTATGCGGCCACGCAAGGGCCGCGACTGGAAACCGCTGCGGAAATTAACCGCCTGGAGCGCGATGGCGCTGACATGGTGGGGATGACGGGTATGCCGGAAACTGCCCTAGCGCGGGAATTGGGATTGAATTATGCAACGATTGCCATCGTCGCCAATTATGCGGCGGGGCGAGGGGATAATGTGACAGCTATTCCACTCAAAGAAATTTATGCTGTATTGGAGGAAGCAATGGTAAGTGTTAGAAACATACTTGAACAGATGGTCAGTTGTGATGGCGATTAAACCGGTTCTTAGAATGGGCGATCCCGTATTGCTCGCGGTGGCTGAAAAAGTGGGTGAATTCGATACGCCTGAGCTGCACGCATTAATCCAGGATATGCAGGACACCATGAACTCATTGAGTGGTGCAGGTTTGGCAGCGCCGCAGATTGGCGTGAGCCTGCAAGTGGTGATTTTTGGGTTTGAAAAAAATCAACGTTATCCCGCTGTCGACGAAGTTCCCTTTACCGTCTTGCTTAATCCCGTACTGACACCATTATCGGAAGAAATGGAGGAAGACTGGGAAGGCTGTTTAAGCATACCAGGCCTGCGCGGCATGGTGCCACGCTATGCGCAATTGCGCTATCAAGGGGTTGATCAGTATGGAGAAACAATAGATCGTACTGTCAGCGGTTTTCACGCAAGGGTCGTGCAACACGAGTGTGATCATCTGCAGGGCATTCTGTATCCCATGCGCATTAAGGATTTTCGTACTTTTGGGTTTACCGAGGTGCTGTTTCCCGGGCAGGAGGTCGTGGATGAATAGATTCAGAGAGTCGTACCAACAGGCTGTTGAAAAACCTATCTTTTGTGAAATGTTGCCATATCACAGAGTTACTTTAATCATCAATCAGCAGATGTCCAAAGAATGCAAAAACACCGATGGCAATGCCCGTCACGAACTGGGCATGCACCAGATATGAAAATTTTTTCATCTCATCCGGGGTATAACGCCAGGTCAGAAACAAGCCGAATAATCCCTGCCAGATAATCAATGCCAGTAAAGCCGGGAAGAACAGAATGTGCATATATCTGGAAAATCCCATCATCGAAATATGCAGCAGCAGGATGGCAATCGTGGCAATGCCGACGTACACATGCGTGCGGTTCATTAATCCCAGCAGACGATTAAGACTGGAAGAACTGATCGGTGGCGTATAGTCCGGCAACAGCCGCTGAGCAATTTTTCCATGCCCCAGTACGAGTTTCAGGATGGTGCGGAAATAAATAAATGACAACGCAGCCAAGCCTATCTTTCCGAGGCCTTCGCCAATTTCTGTGAGAAAGGTTTCGCGTTCCTCAACGGCGGGATAAACCGAATAGGCATAAATAAAATACGCCAGTGAAAGCAGAGCAATGACGAAGGCATATATCAGGATACCCCGGATATTTTTAAGGGATTGTTGCATGGTATGAATCAGCGTGTCGGATAACCCGTGACTTTAATGATTTCCCATTTGAAATCATGGATGTGAATATCCTCGCTGGGTAAGGGCATGGAAATAGCGCCTTTCGTTGCAGGCGGCAGCTCCAGATCGATTTGATGCACTCTGGGTTCGTGCGACATCGATGCATGCATGTCCGCATGATGATGGTTATGGATAGGCACCATGCTGATGGTCAACTGCGTGATATGGTAATTTTTATTGCCATTATAGATACTGCCGTTAAAAATCCCCCAGCCAAACCCGGCATCAATTTTGAGCTTCTGGATGGCCTCAACAGGCAACTCAACGCGACAGGATTGTCTGGAATCGGATGGTTGAGTACAGGGTGCGGCAGCTGGAGAGTCGCTGGCCAATGCAGCCTGTGAAATAAATAGCAGTGCCAGTAATGAGTGTGCGCAAGCAAGTTTCAATAATGCGGAAGTATTAACCATTCGGTATCCTTAAATCGGTGAAAGTTTCAATGAAAGATTAACCGGGATTATAAATCCAATCATTCAGCAAGGAACGTGTGGCAGTAATAATTTCTGATTTCAAGATTGTGATGTGGTCCAATAAAGCTTACAGAGGCGAGCCCATACTTAAAACCCGGTTCATTACGATTGCCAAGTAATTTCTTCCAGGCTAAACACGCTAACTCACAACAATTTCTAGGTTTAATCAAGCCAATTCTTCCCCTTGCTTACCAGTACAGATATGGCCGCCTTTGTCTACATCTATGACATAGACCTTACCCGCACCGTGTTGATGCGTATTGGCGGTTGTCATGACAGCATTAAAAATACATTCCACCATTTCATCTGGAGCGAAAATCTCTATTCTTTTTCTTGATACATAGGGAATGTAGTCTTGTCTGTCTATTATTTTCTCTCTTCCAAAGCCTTCACAATCCGATATGCTCATTCCTGGAAAATCTGGAATTTCAAGGAGCGCTTGTGTGAGCTTTGGCAACATGAACGGCTGAATGTAGGCGCGGATTTCTTTCATTGAGATACCTCACGTTTCGTGTTGTTCTTCAAAATTGCGGTACAGTGCAGGCAGCATAGTGAGAGTTAGTAATGTGGCTGATATAAGACCACCGATAATCACTACCGCAAAAGGTTTAACAGTTTCTGAGCCCACACTGGTTGAAAGTGCAGCAGGTAACAATCCCAGCATGGCCATCACTGCTGTCATCACTACCGGGCGTAGCCTGCCTACAGAGCCTTGTAATATGGCCTCGCGAATCGGCACCCCTTCGCGCCTGAGTAAATTAATTCTGGATAGAAGTATGACACCATTCTGAACGGCTATGCCAAACAACGCAATAAACCCTACTGCCGCCGATATACTTAGATGAATGCCTGTCAGCAATAAGGCGATTAATCCGCCAATTAATCCAAAAGGTACGGTCATGACAATCAATGCGGCGTTCTTAACAGAATGGAACGTCCAGAACAACAGCACGAAAATCAAAATCAAACTGACCGGAATAATGAATGACAGCCGCTTCATCGCACGTTGCTGATTCTCGAACTGGCCACTCCACACAATGCGATAGCCCGGCTGCAGCACCACCTGTTGAGTGACTTTCTGCTGTGCTTCGGCTACAAAACTACCCAGATCGCGTCCGATCAGGTTGCATTTGATGGCGATGCGGCGCACATTGTCCTCGCGGCTAATACGGGAGGCGCCCTGATTAACTTTGATATCTGCCAGTTCGGCCAAAGGAATGCGACTGCCACTGGGAGACAATACCGTTAGATTTTCAATAGCCGCCACCGAATCCCGCATCGACTTTGTCAGGCGCACGGTAATATCAAAACGGCGTTCACCTTCGAGCATTTGTGACGCAGCTTTGCCGCCTATCGCCATTGAGATCATATCTTCCACATCGATCACATTAATACCATAGCGGGCGATTTTAGCCCGGTCTATGGCAATGACCATCTGTGCCAACCCGGCTTGTTGCTCAGCCGCTATATCAGTCGCACCTTCAATAGAATGTAAAATAGCCGTAATTTGATCGGCCTTTTCCTGCAGAATTCTTAGATCTTCGCCAAAGATCTTAATCGCAATCTCACCTTTTACGCCTGAAATGGCTTCTTCGACATTGTCCTGGATTACCTGTGAGAAATTGAGCTGCAATCCGGGAAATCTCACTAAGTGTTTTTGTATTTCCTGGATCAACTCATCCTTACTGCCAAAACGCCAGGTTTCCTTTGGTTCAAGATCGATCAGAATCTCCAGGTTATTGAATCCCTTCGGATCTATGCCATCCTCCGGGCGCCCTAAATGGGTCAGTATGGATTTGACTTCACTGAATTCCCGTAATTCAGCGCGAATGTCCATCTCCAATGCTTTCGCCTTGCTTAATGAGATGGGTGTTGGCAGGGTAATCGTCAACCAGATATTACCTTCATCCAATTTGGGCATGAATTCGGTGCCGATCCTGGGTGTGAATGAAAGCGTTAAGGCTAGTGCAAGGCCGGCGCCAATAAATAATCTGCGGGGGTGGCGTAACACAGCTTCCAAAAACATTCGATAATGCCATTCCATCCCCTTCACGAAGGGATTATGCGATTCGGCAAGCTTCGGTCCCAGCAAGTAACTGAGCAGTACAGGCACCAACGTTAAGCTGATAATCAGTGAACCCAGCAAAGCGAAACTCAGTGTCATTGCCATGGGAGAAAATATTTTCTCTTCGACGCGCTGAAAAGTAAAAATAGGCAAAAAGGCAATAATAAGAATGGCCTTGGAAAATAATATAGGCCGTGCCATTTCCGCAGCTGTCATGAGCATGGATTGACGCATATGCGCCTCGCTTTCCTGCTGTTGCATTTCCAGGGTCATCCTGACCATAATGGCTTCGACCAGTACCACCGCGCTATCGACGATAATGCCAAAGTCGATAGCGCCCAAAGAAATCAGATTGGCGGAAACATTTGTCGCATTAATCAAAACAAAAGCAAACAGCAAAGACAGCGGTATGATGACAATAACCACCAAAGCAGCCCATAGGCGACGGAGAAAAACAATCAGAACCAAAAAAATCAATATCGCACCTTCCAGCATATTTTTCTCAACCGTATGCACGGTATGGTGCACCAGTTCGGTACGGTCATAGATAGGAACGATCTTGACACCTGGAGGTAACCCGTAATGATTCAGGTATTCAATTTTTGCTTTTATGCCATTGATGACTTCGATAGCATCCCTGCCTTTGATCAGTAAAACGATGCCCTGAACAACGTCATCGAACTCGTTATACCCCACAATTCCAATACGCGGCTGTGTGCCAACGACGATATCCGCAACATTCTTAACAAAAATAGGAACCCCATTCCGACTGGTGACGACAATATTGCCGATTTCCTCGGCGGACTCTAACAAGCCGATACCCCTCACCACCAAGGCCTCGTATCCATGTTCGATATAGCCACCGCCGGTATTGGCATTATTGGCGTTGATAGCTTGATATATTTCAGGAAGTGTGAGCTTGTAGTCCCTCAGTTTGCTAGCATCGACCTGAACCTGATATTCCTTAATGCCGCCGCCGAACCCTACGACATCGGCTACCCCTTGAACGGAGCGAAGAGTGCGCTCAATCAGCCAATCCTGCAATGCCCGCTGTTCTATTAAAGTAAGATCGGGCGCTTCAATACGATAGCGATAAATTTCTCCCACACCGGTCGTCAAGGGAGCCAGCACAGAGTTGGCTTGCAACGGCAATTTGACAGTTCTCAGCCGCTCCAATACTTGCTGCCGGGAAAAATAATCTTCTGCGTCATCGTCGAACGTCAAGGTGATAACGGATAAGCCAAAAATGGATACGGAGCGCATATTGATCAAATGCGGCAAACCGTTCATCTCTCTTTCGATCGGCTGTGTAACGAGCTTCTCCACTTCTTCCGGGGCCTGGCCGGGATATTGCGTTACCACTTGCACGAATACATTCTGCACATCGGGAAAAGCTTGTACCGGCAAGCGTTCAAACGATACGATGCCGCCTATAACCAACAGTATCGACGCTCCAATAATCAGGAGGCGTTGTTGCAGACTGAATGCAATGATCTGATTAATCATTGCAAGTTTTTTTTGTTTTGAAGTTGGGTATTTTGTTCAGCACGCAAAAGCAGCGCGCCGTCGGTCACCAAAAGCTCGCCTGGCTTTAACCCTTCCAGAATGATAGCGCGATCCTTGAGACGTAAACCGGCTTTGACCAAACGTTTCTGGTAACGGTAACTGCCCGTATTAACATACGCCCAAACGGACTGATCTTCGGTAATCAATGCAGTTAGCGGAACAACTATTGCGAGATCTTCCGGGTCGCTTTGTACTTCGATAGAAGCAAACATGGCCGGTAACAGCAAATTACCGGGATTAGGCAAAACACAACGCACTTTCACGGTACGCGAAGCTTCATCGACGACTTGTCCAATGTAGCTGACCGTTGCAGTAAAAGTCTTGTCAGGATAGGTCGGCACCTGCAGCAACACTTGCGCACCCACATGAATCAAGCCGATATCCTTCTCAAAAATATCCATTTGCACCCACAATTGGCTCAAATCCGAGATAACAAACAATGGCAAGGTTTGTTCCGGCCTCACTTCCATACCGGGATTAATATTTCGCTCGGTGATTGTTCCGGAAATAGGTGCGCGTAAAATAAAGCGATCATCCAGGCGCATGGTGTGTATGCCGAGATTAGCCAACTTCAGGCGCGCTCGCTCCGCTTCACTGCGGGTCCGGTCTAAATTAGCTTTCGCCTGTTCCAGATCCTTGAGGGGAATGGTATCGTATTCGTAAAGGCTTTTTTTTCTTTGGTAAATGCGTTCGGCCAAATTTAATTCGGATAATGCACTGGCGTAGATGGATTGCGCCTCTCCAAGCTCCGGACTATCCAGCTCTGCCAATGTATCGTTTTTTTGCACATAAATACCGAGTTCATTGATGCATCCAACCACTCGCCCGGAAACAGGCGAAGTAACACGACTGGTACGAGTTTCATCATAGACAATCCTGCCGGTTACCGGAGCCATTAACGGACGTTGAGCCAGCTCGACAACCGATTCCTTTATGTACGCATGTTTCCGTGACTCTGGCGTAAGTATCACTTCATCCATAGTATGAACAGTTACTTGCTCATTGGACTGGTTGGTTTGTACCTGGCAGGCTGCCAGTAACAAACTTAATAATCCCATATTCAAACATATGAAGCAGATAAGACTTTTTGTTGCCATGCTCATAATTTTGCTGTTTGCTCGACAAAAATCGAATGAATTCATATTACAACATAAGCTTAAACAAAACCTTATACATTCTTGCTCAAAGCGGCTGGATATGCGGATTGACACCTGCATTGATTGCCGTTGCCAGAAAATGGCGTGAAATACAGTGTTGCACCATAGCGATCATCCGATGTTCCTCCATGCCTGTCACCTCATGATAGAGCACTGGCGCGATTGTCACAAAAACACTTAACAACCGTGGATCGAAATGACTGCCGCTATCCCGTTCAAGCGCGGCGATCGCATCATGCACAGCCCATGACTCCTTATAAGGGCGTTTGGAAGTCAAAGCATCGAACACATCAGCAATGGCGAATATGCGTGCATTCAATGGAATCTCCTCACCTTTGAGTCCATCGGGGTAGCCACTGCCATCGTATTTCTCGTGATGAAAATGAGCCACATCGCATGCGCCGCTGAGCCAGCTCGATTTATTAAGAATATCTACGCCCAGCGTGACATGCGTTTTCATGATCTCAAATTCTTGCGGAGTCAATTTCCCCGGCTTCAACAAAATGGGATCGCGGATTCCGATCTTACCGACATCGTGCAAGAATGCACCGGTAATCAGATTCAGAATATCTTCACGCGGAAGCCCGATTGTTTCTCCAAGCCGGAGCGCATAAAAAGTCACCCGGTAATTATGGCTGTTGGTATCGGAATCCCGTTCCGCAATGGCGCAACCCATGACATTCATCAATTCCAGGTTTCCCTTCAGCAGGTTGGTTGCAAGCTTGATCAATTCCCTACTAAGCATCAGGACAATCGGATACATCAGAAGGGTGGTAAAAGTGATGCTGACGGTTATCAGCAATAACGTATGGAGCAATTCATCCCTGATCGAATCCTGAGTATTTTGATCAACTTGATAAATGCCTTCGAAATACCCGATTAGCGTATGGTGTGGACTCTTTACCGGAACCAAAATGACCAGCAGCAACTTGCCGTGGATTAAATGAAATTCACGGGAAAACTCCCCTCGTTCTGGAAACTGGTGGCGATAGCCGTCAATCCATTGCTCAGTTGCTTCCTGCCCTTGCCGGAGCGCCTCGATTCTGAGCCGCTTGTTGAGATCATACAACTCGACTACAAGAAAATTCCGGCTGACCAGTTGCTGCGCCAGATTAGTCAAATGCCGATAGGTCGAGGTATCCAGTTGATCCAGATTGTAGGCAGATTCACCGCTGAGTACCGCAGATTCCTTCAGAGCAAGCTCATGGACAAATTGCTGGAAACGGGAAATTTCCAGCCATATGACGATACTGCCAATCGTGATACTAAGAAACAACCATCCCAGAAATAGGCGTACCAGGATTTTCCGGTGAATGAATTGGCTGGTAGCAAGTGCTTCCTGCGAATCAGCCCTGATATCAGCCGCTCTTTGCATACTGGATTTTGCTTCGGCCATGTTCTGATTTCCTCGCTAGAAATCTGATCGCGGGTAAACAATGTATCAAGCCGTGTGTTAAAAGTACACTTTTATGCGATGAGCTAAGGAAACATTGATTTATTCAGACACATCAATTTGAATTGCTGAAGTCTGATAAAGTGTTATCCGATTGATAATATGGAATGAAACGATGTGAATCTATCTTCAATAAGATCAACGTCCATCTGACTGATCGAGGATTATTTCTTCGCGAGGGCACGATTATTGATGCCACACTGATTGCTGCGCCTCCTTCGACCAGGAACACTGTTCAGATGTTTTCGCTGTTCGGTTTTGCCAATTTGCTGTTGGCTCGCCGGTGACTATATGACACTGACAGCCAGGTTGCATCCTGAAAACGAAAAATGCGGGGGATAATGCAAAAAATGGCTCAATTCTGACCAAAAAAATTGAATTTCAACCCAATACCCGAAAGCCGTACGCGAAACTCTGCTCTGTGTGGTGAATTATTCAGTGCTTCCCTAAGAAACGCTCAAATTCACCATGGTACTTTATTTTCAGATCTGGATGGCTATTCTGAGTACTTGTGCATGGGAGATGATTAGTTGAATGAGAGTATCTGGTTTCTATCAATAAAATTCCCGCTGATAAATCCAATCATTCAGCAAGGAACGTGCGGCAGTGATAATTTCTGATGCTGTCATTCCCAATGGGCCATGATTCTGTTGCAGCAGGGTATCCGCAGCAGCGCCGTGCAGGTAAACAGCCAGTAGCAGTGCCTGATCCGCATGCAGGCCTTGTGCGAGCAGCGCGCCGATCATTCCTGACAGCACGTCACCCGTTCCTGCAGTACTGAGTCCGGGATTGCCGCTGGTATTGAGATAGCGCTTTCCATCGGGAAAACAGCAGATACTGCCTGCGCCTTTCAGCACCACATGGCAGTTAAATTGTTGTGCGATTTGACAGGCAGTATTCATGCGGTCGTTCTGCACGGCAGTAGTATTGGTATGCAGAAGGCGGGCGGCCTCGGCGGGGTGCGGGGTCAGGATGGCGCAGGCGGTACGCTGACTGAGTGTCTGGGCCAAATGAGGATGCTGCGCGATCAGGTTTAACGCGTCGGCATCGAGGACCAGTGTCGATGCGCTATGCAATGCAGTCTCCAGCCAGGACAGTGCTTCCGCTGATTGACCCAGACCGGGGCCGGCCACCAGACAATTCAGCGGTTTTAGCATGAACAATTCAGACGGGGATCTCAGCATTAATTCGGGTTGCGAAAAGTCGACAGGCGGTGCCGCCTGCGCCAGCAGACCAAGATAGACGCGCCCTGCGCCAAGATGCAAGGCTGAGCGGCCTGCCAGCAGTGCTGCACCGACCATGCCGGTGGCGCCGCCAAGGATTGCAACGCTGCCATAAGAGCCTTTATGGCTGTTGGCAGAGCGCGGAAGCGGCAGCAGCGATTGCGCCAGTTTGTGATTCAGCAGCCAGGTACGTGGTGCGGGCAGCGAAGGGAGCTGGATGTCGAGATCGCGCAGCGCAATCGTGCCACAGTATTCCGGCCCGAAGTGTGTGAATAGGCCGGGTTTTAATCCAATAAAAGTCACAGTGAGGGTGGCGTGGATCGCCGTACCAACCATGCAGCCGTCATCGCTGCCGAGTCCGGATGGAATATCCAGTGCCAGCGTGGGTAAGTCCAGTTGATTCACCGTATCGATCCAGGTGCGGTATGGATCGGTCAGCGGGCGATGCTTGTCCAGACCAATGCCAAATAACCCATCGATCACCATATCCCAACGCTGATTGTCTGGAATGTCCGGCTGAATGCCACCATCAATGGCGAGCCACGCCTGCATCGCCTGCTTTGCATCCGTGGGTAGACGGTTGGGATCGCCGGAAAATACCAGGGTGACCGCATTGCCCCATTCTTTCAGATGGCGCGCCACAACCAGCGCATCGCCGCCATTATTGCCGGGGCCCGCCAGGATCAACACATTCCGCCCGGACATCAGCCAGGTATCGCGGGCGATCTTCGCTGCGGACAGCCCCGCTCTTTCCATGAGATTGGGCGGATCGGGCTGTGCCGCCACCCATTGCTCGATTTCGCGGATTTCAGCAGTCAGAAAAACAGGATCAGCAGTTGTCATGTGAGTTTGTTCGACGGTTGACCAACGGAAAGTATAGCTTCTCGTGTAAAATTATAGTCTTTAAATAATAACTATCTTTCCCCAATGCTTCGATTTTGTGGCGGTCACGCGCTTTCTCCTTTTCGTCTGGAGAAATTACTCAAGGAAATTAATGCACATCCGGTGCATGTTTCACGCATAAAAACTGAATACTGGCATTTCTGTGCGACGACGCGTCCACTGCGCGACAATGAGTGCGCGATCCTGATGAGACTGCTGAATGCCGATATGATTCAGCAGGATTCACAGGTTGATGGCGAATTTTTTCTGGTATTGCCGCGCCCGGGAACCATCTCGCCGTGGTCGACCAAGGCGACCGATATCGCGCACCATTGCGGGCTTGAAGCGGTGGAGCGGATAGAGCGCGGCATTGCTTTTTATGTGCACAGTAACCAGGTGCTTTCTGCCGATGACCGGAAACACTTGTGGGCGTCTATCCATGACCGCATGACAGAGGCTGTGTTTGATTCGTTTGATGCGGCAGCACAAAATTTCCAGCATTTTGCACCACGGCCGCTGAATACGGTTGATATCATCAATGGCGGCATTGCAGCGCTGCAAAAGGCCAATCAGGCAATGGGGCTGGCGCTGTCAGTCGATGAGATTGAGTATCTGGCTTATCATTTCAAGCAGGTAATGCGCAACCCGACCGATGTGGAACTCATGATGTTCGCGCAGGCCAATTCCGAGCATTGTCGCCATAAGATTTTCAATGCGGAATGGATCATTGATGGAAAGCCGCAGGATAGATCGCTATTTGCGATGATACGCAACACGCACCAGATGTATCCGCACGGCACGATCGTCGCCTATGCCGATAATGCCAGCGTCATTGAAGGAGCGGAGATTACCCGTTTTTATCCCGGCAGAAACAATGTGTACGGCTACGCTCGGGAAGAAACCCATCTGCTCATGAAAGTGGAAACGCATAACCACCCGACTGCCATTTCGCCGTTTCCGGGCGCTGCCACCGGTGTGGGTGGCGAAATCCGGGATGAGGGAGCGACAGGCCGGGGCGCCAAACCCAAAGCCGGATTAACGGGTTTTTCGGTGTCCAATCTGAATATTCCGGGCTATATCCAGCCATGGGAAATTGACTCATCAGAGAAAAGTAACACGCAATCGGCTTATGGCAAGCCAACTCGCATTGTTTCCGCCTTGCAGATCATGCTGGAAGGCCCGATTGGCGGCGCTGCATTTAACAATGAATTCGGTCGTCCTAATCTGGCCGGGTATTTTCGTACCTTTGAAGAACGGGTTGCCGGTGAGATGCGCGGCTATCATAAGCCCATCATGCTGGCAGGCGGGATAGGACAGATTTCAGCCCGGCATGTCCGCAAGGAGAAATTCCTGCCGGGTGCATTGCTGATTCAACTGGGAGGTCCCGGCATGCTGATCGGCCTCGGAGGCGGCGCGGCTTCCAGCATGGATACCGGTGCCAATACGGAAGCATTGGATTTCGACTCTGTGCAGCGCGGCAACCCTGAAATGGAACGGCGGGCGCAGGAAGTGATTGACCGTTGCTGGCAGATGGAGCGTGCGGGTGACAGCAATCCTATTCTGTTCATTCATGACGTAGGCGCAGGCGGATTATCCAATGCATTTCCTGAATTGGTGCACGACTCCGGCCGGGGCGGTCGTTTTAATCTGCGCGCCATTCCTTCTGAAGAATCCGGCATGTCTCCGATGCAGATCTGGAGCAATGAGGCGCAGGAACGGTATGTGCTGGCGATCAAGCCTGAATCACTCCCCATATTCCAAAGTATCTGCGAACGTGAGCGCTGCCCGTTTTCGGTCGTGGGTGAAGCAACAGCGGACGAGAAACTGGTTGTTCAGGATCAGGAATCCGCAATACCGCCAGTGGATATGGCGCTGTCCGTGTTGCTGGGCAAGCCGCCTAAAATGACGCGCCAGGTGTCGCATGTCAAAAAGATTCTGCCCTCTTTTGATGCAACAGGTCTGGATTTAAAAGAAACGGCCTGCCGCGTATTACGATTGCCGTCCGTGGCTGACAAGACTTTTCTGATTACCATCGGCGATCGCAGCGTGGGCGGAATGACCGCACGGGATCAGATGGTCGGGCCGTGGCAGGTTCCCGTGGCGGATGTGGCCGTGACGTTGATGGGGTATCAGACTTATCTGGGGGAAGCATTTGCCATTGGCGAACGCACGCCTTTGGCGTTGATCAATCCCGCAGCGGCTGCCCGCATGGCGGTGGGTGAGGCGATTACCAATATTGCGGCAGCACCTATCCAGACACTTGGCAACATCAAGCTGTCAGCCAACTGGATGGCGGCCACCGGGCATGCTGGAGAAGACGCCGGTTTGTTTGACGCTGTGCAGGCTGTCGGCATGGCGCTTTGTCCCCAGTTAGGCATCAGCATTCCCGTGGGGAAGGATTCCATGTCGATGAAGACGTCATGGGATGATGTGGACAAAACGACGAATACAGTTTTGCGCAAGGAAGTAACAGCACCCCTGTCACTGATTATTTCCGCTTTCTCGACAGTCATCGATACGCGCCGGACACTGACGCCGCAATTACGCACGGATTCCGGTGATACCGAATTGATCCTGATTGATTTGGGAATGGGCAGGAACCGCCTGGGTGGTTCGGCGGTGGCACAGGTTTATAAACAAGTCGGTAACGAAACACCCGATATTGACGACAAAGCCGGTGCGGAGCGGCTCAAGGCATTCTTTGCTGCTGTGCAGCGACTGAATGAGGAAAAAAGAATCCTGGCTTATCATGACCGCTCGGATGGCGGTTTATTCGTCACCCTGTGTGAAATGGCGTTTGCGGGGCATGTCGGGATTACGGTCAATCTGGATCAACTGTGTTTCGATGCACTGGCGCTTGACGTGGATGGGTCCGAGTTGCAGCCCGAGAAACTGGGCGGCAGATTCCTTGAGCGCCTCATCGCTGTTCTGTTTAATGAAGAACTGGGCGTGGTGTTGCAGGTTTCCACCAGCCACCATCAGGCCGTGATGGCTGTGCTGTCCGATGCCGGATTGCGGGATAACAGCTTTGTCATCGGCCACCTCAATCAGTCCGACGAGATTCGGTTTCTGCGCAACAATAAACCGGTTTTGTCAGAGAAGCGGATTGATCTGCATCGGGTCTGGTCGGAGACGACCTATCAGATGCAGAAGCTGCGGGATAATCCGGCCTGTGCACAGCAGGAATACGAACGCATTCTGGATGCAGACGACCCCGGATTGCAGGTCGCTTTGAGCTTTGATCCGAATGATGATATCGCCGCACCGTATATTCAAACCAATGCACGTCCTGCGATGGCTATTTTGCGTGAGCAGGGGGTAAATGGGCATGTGGAAATGGCGGCTGCGTTTGATCGCGCAGGTTTTGGCGCGATCGATGTGCATATGAGCGACATTATTGCAGGCCGAGTCTCCCTGGCGGATTTTAAAGGGTTGGTGGCGTGTGGCGGTTTTTCCTATGGCGACGTACTTGGTGCCGGGGAAGGGTGGGCTAAATCCATTCTGTTTAATCCGCGCGCGCGGGATGAGTTTGAAGCCTTCTTTCAGCGGCCGGATACCTTTGCCCTCGGCGTGTGTAATGGGTGCCAGATGATGAGCAATCTGCATGAAATCATTCCGGGTACTGAACACTGGCCTCATTTTGGGCGTAATCAGTCGGAACAGTTTGAAGCCCGTTTCGTGATGGTGGAAGTACAGAAGAGCGCATCGCTGTTCTTTGATGGTATGGCAGGCAGTCGCATGCCGATCACGGTGGCGCACGGGGAAGGATTCGCGGATTTTTCCAGTGGAGCGCATGACCCTATGGCTGCACTGGTTACGCTGCGCTTTGTGGATAACCAGGGTCGGGTGACCGAGAATTATCCGTATAATCCAAATGGTTCACCGCAAGGCATAACGGGACTGACTACGCCGGATGGACGTTTTAATGTACTGATGCCGCATCCCGAACGAGTATTTCGTATTGCGCAGCATTCCTGGTATCCCCCGGCGTCTGATGCAGTAATGCAGTCGGCAGCGCCGCGTGAAGATGCGCCATGGATAAGGTTATTCAGAAATGCCCGTAAATGGGTTGGGTAAAATTTTAGCAATCAGGAAACAGTTTTCCGGTTAAAGAACGATAAATATGACAAATTTCAGTGTGAACATGCAAAGTAGCAGGGTGGGTTTAATAGTATTGGCGCTGAGTCTGGGTTTTGGCGGATCAGCGGCGGCTCAGATCAAGCCGGCGCATAAACCTGTCCAGAAAATGGTTGGGGCCGATTGCGTGCCACTGGGCAGTTGGGTGATACCGGGCACAGGGCAGGTCGGTAATCCGCAGGTGATCGCCGAGGCAGCGAAGAAATCAATCGTGCTGCTGGGCGAAACCCATGTCAATGCGGACCATCATCGCTGGCAATTGCAAACACTGGCTGCTCTGCATGCTATTCGCCCCAACATGGTGATCGGGTTTGAAATGTTTCCGCGCCGCGTGCAAAAGGTGCTGGATCAATGGATTGCCGGCAAGCTGACAGAACGAGAATTTCTGGCTGCCTCGGAATGGGACAGTGTCTGGAATACCGATGCTGATCTGTATCTGCCACTATTTCATTTTGCGCGCATGAACCGTATCCCGATGCTGGCACTGAATATCGAAACCCGCTTGCGTAAATCAGTCGCAGAAAAAGGATTCTATGGTGTGCCGGTTGAGGAACGGGAGGGATTGACCCGCCCGGCCGAACCGAGCCAGGCCTATCTCGATTATTTGCTGCCGATTTACAAGCAACATGACCGGAAAGACAGGAAAAAAGGCGAGATTGGCTATGATGATCCCGATTTCAAACGCTTTATCTCAGGCCAGCAATTATGGGACCGTGCCATGGCGCAAATTCTGCAGAAAGCCGCGACGGAAGGCAGCGGCGCTACAAAACCGCTGGTTGTGGGTGTGATGGGATCAGGCCATGTGGTCTATGGATTTGGCGTGCCGCATCAGTTGCACGATCTGGGTGTGAAGGATATCGCCAGCCTGTTGCCCTGGGATGAAAGCCGATCCTGCCAGAGTCTGGTGCCAGGTCTGGCGACGGCTGTTTTTGGCGTTCAGATTCATGTGTCTGACCCGACTCAACCACAGTTTCAGCGTCTCGGCATTCGCTTTGAAATAGGGCGCGGCGGAGCAGTCGTACTTCAGGTTGAGAAAAACAGCATTGCCGAAGCGGCCGGTTTGCAGTCGAGTGATATCATTCTCGAAATGGCCGGTTTGCCAGTCAAAAATACCGAGGACGTGATTGCCATTGTGAAACGCCAGGCACCTGGCACCTGGCTGCCATTAAAGGTTAAGCGCGATGATCAGGAACTACAGATTATCGCCAGATTCCCTGTATTGAAACCTTAAATAATAACCGCCATGCTGATGTCAGGATCACAATTAATCAGGAATTGCCTGTTTCTTCTGTTTACGGGCTTTATCGCAAGTTTCATCGGTACGCATGCCTCAGCGGCGCCGCTGCAAAATAATGAGGTTGATTACGACATAACCGTGCGGATCGATCCCGTTGCCCGGTCGATTGAGGGAAAAAGTATCATCACGGTTAAGAAGCCCCGGGAACTCACTGTGGTGCTGGGGCAGCCCTTTGAAGTTACGCAGGCGCTGTTGAACGGCTTTCCATTGGGGATCGGTCGCGAACGCGACAATCAGCCTCATGCCTGGTCGATACCGTTTGATTTTTCCCAGCAGCATCAGCTTGAGATCCACTGGCGGGGCAAACTGGCGCCACTGGATGCTTCGCTGGATCACCAGCAGACCTTGGGCAGACCGGTTGCTGTCAGCGATGAAACCGGTACTTTCCTTCCTGGCGCATCCGGCTGGTACCCCCGTATCGAAGGGAAACTGGCGCGGTATAAAGTCACACTTGAACTGCCTGCCGGTCAACGGGGGCTGGTGGCTGGCCGATTGATTGAGGAAAAGGACTCGGCGCAAGGCTATCAGGCCGGTTTTGAATTTCCTTTTCCAGCCGAGGGCATCGATTTGATGGCAGGGCCTTACGCGATCGAGACTGATACCTATGCAGGGACTAATGGTCAGCCGATTCAACTGCGCACCTATTTCCACCCGCAAATCAGCAATCTTTCGCGGGATTATATCGATGCCGTCAAGCGTTACCTGAAACTCTATGAAGCATGGATAGGCGGCTATCCCTATACCGAATTCAGCATTGTATCCAGTCCGACGCCGACCGGCTTTGGCATGCCCACCCTGACGTATCTGGGCATCAATGTGCTGCAGCTGCCGTTCATCCGCGATACTTCGCTCGGCCATGAGGTACTGCACAACTGGTGGGGCAATGGGGTGTATCCGGATTACATGAGCGGTAACTGGTCGGAAGGATTGACCACATTCATGGCGGATTATGCCTATAAGGAGAAGGAAGGGCACGAAGCCGCGCGGATAATGCGACTGGGCTGGCTGCGCGATTTTGCCGCGCTGCAACCCGGGCAGGATGCGCCGCTGTCCAGCTTTACTTCGCGCACGCATGGCGCTTCCAAAATTGTCGGCTATAACAAGGCCGCCATGTTCTTCCTTATGTTGCGGGATCATCTGGGTGATGCGGTTTTTCAGCGATCCATCCAGGGATTATGGAACGTCCAGCGTTTTAAGGTCACCTCCTGGCAACATCTGCAGAAAATGTTTGAAATGATTTCGGGGCAGGATCTGCAACCCTTTTTCACGCAATGGCTGGACCGTGCCGGTGCCCCGTCAATCACGATTGATGCAGCGAAAAGCACGCCGATGAATTCCGGTTATGGACTGCGTATTACACTGAAACAATCGGCACCACCCTACCAGTTGCGGATTCCGGTTGCCATCCATACTCAGGAAAACACGGACATTCAATGGCTCGATCTGCATCAGGAGCAGCAGACGTTCACGCTGACATTGCCGGGCAAACCGTTATCCGTTTCACTCGATCCGGATTTGCGGCTGTTCCGTCAATTGGCACCCGGCGAAGCGCCGCCCATCTTGCGCGAGGTGATGGTCAATCCGGGCACAGAAACCATTTTGTTATCAGGCAGTGGCGAAGTGCGGCAGATCGCGGAAACACTCGCCAGCAAACTGCAACACCGAACACCCGAAGTCCGGCCAGTCAGCCATCCACTCTCCACAGCACCCACGCTGGTGATTGGCCTGCAACCGGAAATCGATGCCTGGCTTGCAGCCAGGCACTTGCCTGCACGTCCGGAAGTGGTCGGTCACAAAGGTACGGCGCAAGCCTGGACACTGGCTCGTGCTGACGGCGCATCGCTGGCCATCGTTTCCGCACAGGACGCAGCATCGCTCGAAGCCATGATACGCCCGTTGCCGCATTATGGACAACAGAGTTATCTGGTATTCGACGGCAGGAGCGCCATTGATAAAGGCGCCTGGCCCACGCAGGTGCAGACGGTGGCGGTTGAGTGACAGGGCAGGTGAAGTATGGTGCGTGTGCTTGAGTCAGGCGGGTTTCAGGGTGTTGGTATCAGTCGTGGATTATCTGGCTAATTTTCAACCAGTATCAACAACTGAGAAATCGGGAGGTGCTGTCACTGCACCCAGTGATGATCGGGTTTAATTTTGGTGGGAATAAGGATTCTTGATTCTGGACCCCTAGTTTTCGCATTTTTTCTCTTAAGTTAAAGTTAAATTCGAGAATTATTTCTCATAAGCTGATGATGGGGTTAAACGCCCAGTACCAAGCTGCGTTGTCGTGCTTGCAGTTGGTCCCACCAACCAAATGCTCGCGAATCCGAATTCAAGGTACGGGTCTCCATATAACGTGAGGTAAGCACTTACAACCTCATGTGCCGACAAAATCCCGATGAGTCCGGCATCAAGCACCAGAAGTGTTTTAGTGAGTTCGCCCCGAGATGTTCTTTTGAATTTTTTACAAATCGCCTCTTGAATATATTTGCCAGCCTCCTCTACCGACATAGATATCGTAGCTGAATCATAATTTGCGTTACGCCATAGCTTAGGGTCGCTGGGAACCGTAACAATTTGCAGAGTCAGTCTCTCGTTTTGAATTGTAAATACTCCATCTTCACCGCAGTGGTCTCGTCCTATTTCAAAGATGGGTTGATATCCTTCTTGTTGTAACCTGTTCATCAAGATACTTATGGCACGAGGTTCACCTTTGCGCCCGGTTTGTGTAGGTCCGATAATATTAGCTGACACTATGTTGTTGGCCAGCAATTCCTCTGAGCGGGCACCTTCGGGTGTCTGAGTCCGTATACTAAACTGCTCACCAGAAGCATTACGCTCCTCCCTAACCAATCCAACGTTTCCGTTACTAGCCCGTAATTCCTGGCCGATCAGTTCAATTGCTACTGACTGGTCCAGCGAACCACATAAAGAGCATGTGGAATTCGATTCGGCTTTCACTGTGCTGCAGTGTGTACAGGTAATGATTGCTTGTGACATAAGATTTCCTTATTTCTTGGGCTAATAAGCTATTTGTTGTTCAGAGAATATACAATTTGAACACTTGTCCAAGGATGAGAATGTGACAAATATGACGGTTATTGGCGGGTATTAGCGAGCATTGACGGATATATTATTAATATAAACAGCTAGTTATAACACCTATCGATCAAAATTATTTACTGTCAAATCAATTTTGCATGAACATCTAATTTTTGAGGTGTAAGACGATATCCCATAGCATTCATAATTGCATTAATACTTTCAAATTTAGGGTTACCTTTTTCTGATAATGCTTTTTGTATGCCGTTTCGCGTAATTCCTGTCTCCTGAGCTAATGCTGAAACACCTTTGACACGAGCGATCATACGTAATTGAGTGAACAAGGCGGCAGTACATCCATCCTTCGCTATATACCTCGAAGGCAGTGGTAAGATATCCATCAATCTCGTCAGGATGATTACGGTAATACTCTTCTTCACTTTCATCCAATGTTCTGTAAGTGCGTTCTTTGGCCATTATTTTTATAATCCTTCCAATATTCCTTCGCGTTTTTGATATCCCGGCTCTGACTATCTTTATCACCGCCACATAATAGAACGACGATATTATCGGCATCTTCACCAAAATAAACCCGGTATCCAGGGCCAAAAAACATTCGTAACTCTGAGACACCTTCTCCTACCGAACCACAATCACCATAGAGTCCTTCTCCAAGTCGTCGTATACGTGCTCTGATTCGTTGTTGACTTTTCTTGTCTTTTAAATCATCTATCAAGTCTGACGATTATTGGCGAGGTCTGACGGGTATGTTATTAATATAAACAGTTGGTTAAAACACATGTTAATCCGCAGGTCCCAGGTTCAAGCCTTGGTCAGGGAACCAACAAATCAATGGACTACACAAAATAAAGAATCCGGCAAAAGAGAGTACCTTGGATTTTGTGTGAACAGCCAGTCAACACACCAGCTAACCCTCAACCGAAAAAAGCCGGTACTGACATGCCCATCCAGAGCAGGATCAGTATGATCATCGTAAGGCCAATGCCGATCGTGCCAATGAGCATGCCAATGATGATCGTAATGCCATCCTTGCTGAGCAATCCCAGGGACATGGTCAGTATGCCCAAGCCGGGTGCGAAATTAATCAGTGGAAGGGGTATGGCGATGGCCATTGCAAAGACGAAAGAAAAAATACCGATGATGCATTCCCAAGTGTGAACGCTGATATTGGTTAACCGGAGCTGCAGGCGGGTTTCTATTTTCCTTAGCCATGGGTTTGCCTTGACAATGAGTTTTTCAAAACTGGCACGCTTGATTTTTTTCTTGCCTATCCAATCCGGTATCCAGGGGGTTCTTCTGCCGAGAATCATCTGGATCGAGAAAATAAACAAGGGAATGGAGAAGAAGGTGGTATAGCCGGGCGGCGCGGGAATCGGCAACCAGGCTGGCTTTGCGATTCTTTGCCATTTGCTGGGTAAGAGAAGTTCTGTATGCATCATACCGCCCAGCACGAACAGCCGAGCGCACCCCAGAAGCCGCGCTGGTCACTGGCATCCACAGCATCCTGATACGCGCGTCCATGGGCATGACCATGCACAGAACAACTGATACCGCAGCCGCAGGCCGTTTGAGCAAACGGGTGTAGCGCTGCTGCACCTGCTGCAGGTTTGAAATAGCCGCCGTAGTGATTCACAGGCGACCAGTCCGGCATGGCTGGCGGTAAGGGGGGTGCCAACTGACTGAACTCATCGTCACCGTAAACAATGCGCCCGCCGACGATCGTAAGCACCGAAACAAGATTTCGAATTTCGTCTTCCGGAACTTTGAAGTAATCGGCGGACAGCACGGCGAGGTCGGCGTATTGACCGGGTTTGATCTGGCCTTTGACGCCTTCTTCATTTGAGAACCAGGTATTCGCCTGTGTGTAGAGGTAGAGCGCAGTCTCGCGATCGACGAGATTTGCCGCTGGGTACAGCGAGAGACCACCCAAAGTTTTGCCGGTAGTGAGCCAGTAGAGCGCATTCCAGGGGTCGTAGCTGGCTACACGAGTGGCATCCGTACCCGCGCCGACATTTACGCCCATTTCCAGCATGCGTTGATAAGGCGGTGTGCACTCTGCAGCCTTGCGGCCATAACGCTGCACGAAAAATTCACCCTGGTAGGCCATGCGGTGCTGAATGGCAATGCCGCCGCCAAGTTTGGCGATGCGCTCGAGATTGGCGTCAGTCACGGTTTCGGCGTGATCAAAAAACCAGTGTATGCCAGCAAAGGGAATGTCTCGGTTCACCTTCTCGAAGACATCTAGCGCACGCGAGATAGTTTCATTGTAAGTGGCATGTAGGCGGAACGGCCAGTGATTGCTGGCAAGGATGCGCACTACCGCTTCCAGGTCATTTTCCATCTGCGGTGCCATATCTGGTCGTGGCATGCGGAAGTCCTCGAAATCCGCCGCGGAAAAGACCAGCATTTCGCCTGCGCCGTTATGGCGATAATAGTCGTCGCCGTCACCAGGTTTCAGTAGCTTCGTCCATCGAGTGAAATCCGCAACTTCTTCTCCGGCTTTCTGCGTGAACAGGTTGTAGGCGACGCGCAGGGTCAGATCGCCCACTTTGTGCAATTCTTCAATGACTTTGTAGTCATCCGGGTAGTTCTGAAAACCGCCACCGGCATCGATTACACTGGTTATGCCTAGGCGGTTCATTTCCCGCATGAAATGGTGCGTGGAATTGAGCTGATACTCGTAAGGTAGCTTGGGGCCTTTGGCTAGCGCGGCATACAGAATCAGCGCATTCGGCTTCGCCAGCAGCAGGCCTGTCAGTTCTCCGTTGGCATCCTTGGCAATCAGACCACCCGGCGGGTTGGGTGTGTCACGGTCGTAGCCGCAGGCGCGCAACGCTGCACGGTTAAGCAGTGCGCGATCGTAGAGATGCAAAATGAAAACCGGTGTATCCGGTGCCACTGCATTGATTTCGTCCAGTGTCGGCAAGCGTTTCTCAGCGAACTGCATTTCTGTAAATCCGCCGACGATACGCACCCATTGTGGTGCGGGCGTACGCGTGACCTGTTCCTTCAGGCGGCGCATGGCATCAGCCAATGAGGGAATGCCGTCCCAGCGCAATTCCATGTTGTAATTGAGCCCGCCGCGGATAAAATGCAGGTGCGAATCGATCAGACCGGGAATGACGCGACGGCGATTGAGGTTGACTACGTGCGTAGTGCTATCGGCGAGGCGCATCACCTCGTTGTCATCCCCCACGGCGATGAAACGGCCATTGGAAATCGCGATGGCCGTGGCTTGTGGATACTGGTGGTCGAGCGTGGTGAATTGGCCGTTGTGGAGAATTAACTGGATTTTAGGGCTATTCATCGTTTTCTCCTTTAAACGTGGTCAGCGTACCTGTTTGCGGAAATATAAAAACGTGCGCCGCTCGTGCTGAAGACGAATTCCTGCTCAAAGCAATACAGGAAAACAAACAGAACGCGGTGGCTATCCCGCCACCCGCGTTCCATACCACCTTATTTTTTGGTGATGGCGAAGTAACTCGTCATCAGATTCCGGTAGTTCGGAAGATAAGTGGAGAACAAGGTACCCAAGCCTTCGACATCGTTGCGCCAGTCGCGGTGCAACTCACAGGCCACGCCGAACCAGCTCATCATCTGTACACCGGCTGATTGCATTCGCGCCCAGGCAGCGTCACGGGTCACCGCATTGAAGGTGCCAGAAGCGTCAGTGACTACGAACACTTCATAACCTTCCTCGATTGCAGACAATGCCGGAAAGGCTACGCAGACTTCGGTTACCACGCCGGCAATGATAAGCTGCTTGCGGCCGGTTTTTTTGATCGCCTTAACGAAATCTTCGTTGTCCCAGGCATTGATGTTACCGGGACGTGCGATGTAAGGCGCGTCGGGAAACATTTCCTTGATTTCCGGAACCAGTGGCCCATTCGGACCATCCTCGAAACTGGTTGTCAGGATGGTTGGCAGCTTAAAATACTTGCCACAGGCTGTCAGGGCCAGCACATTATTCTTAAACTCATTGGGTGAGAAATCCTGCACCAGCGAGATCAAACCTGCCTGGTGATCTACCAGGAGTAAAACAGCATCTTTCTTGGAGAGCCGGTTGTATTTAAAAGTCTTGCTCATTTTTTTACTCCTTTAGGGTTGTTGATGATGAGATATCTAAAAAAGAAGATTCAGTCAACTTTTAAGCAAAATGATTGTTCAATAGAGTGCATAGAACCGATCACTGATGATCTTTCCATCCTGCCAGTGTTGCACCGCCACCTGATCGAATTTTTTATGCCCGAAGTCTTTGTGTTGATACTCATAATGCCACTCGGTCATCGTCACGTTTTCACCCACGGCGGTTGATACAATCTCTGATTTGAGCCATGCTTCGATGCCTTTGAACATCTCGGATTCCCGATCTTTGGCCTGTTTTAAACCTTGTGCCACCACATCATTCTTTTCGATAACGATACAATCGGGATGATAATACTTATCCATCGATTCCAATATTTCGCCCTTGAGAATCATATTGTTTAAATCGTTGAGTTTCTCTTCCAAAGTCATTATTCACGTCCCTGAATTGAATGGTGATTGACTCAACAGACTCTGTTTTCTGGTTGCTCGCTCGCTCGCTCGAACATATCGATGTGATTCACGAGACTGTTTCAGATCCTGCTGAAGATGCAAACAAAGTCAAACTTTAACTCTTTGCTTTCTGTACTGCCTGCGCTTTATCATAACTCTCGATCAGCAGCCGGTAATGCAACATTGGGTGATCAGCATAAAGATTGGCAAATTCCAGCGCTTCCGGGCGGTTCCACGTCTTTTGCAATTCTGAAATAACCGCAACGGTATCAATCGGAATGACCCCTGCTTGCACAATACGGGCAACGGTTAATTCCGTAGCCATTTTGCTCCAGTTGCCCGAAGCATCCACCACAGCGTAAACTTTATAACCGGCCGCTACTGCGCTGATGGACGGAAAGGCCATGCATACGCTGGTCAGCGTGCCGGCCAAGATGAGCGTTTTGCGGCCAGTGGCTTTGACAGCCTTAACAAAATCAGCACTGTCCCAGACATTAATTTCACCGCGACGTCCCACGTATTGCGCATGCGGAGCGGCTTGGTAGATTTCCGGAATCAACGGACCATTCGGCCCATCAGGAACGGAAGCGGAAGTAATCACCGGGATTTTGAGCAGTGTAGCGACTTTGGCCAGTGCAATGGCGTTGCGGCGCAAGTCCGATACTGGAATATCCTTGACCAGCTGGAATAAACCGCTCTGGTGATCGATCAGAAGCATGAGAGTTTCGTCGGGATTGATGTGACTCATAGTGTCCTCCTGTGGTTTTGTTAGATAAAAAGATCGCGGCTTAATAGCAAAACTGATTCGCTATAGATGCCTAGGTTGTATGTGTTTGTGATATTTTTCCCATTTTACCGCTCTGATAATCTGCCATTGCCTGGCGTATTTCCTCCGCGGTGTTCATCACAAATGGACCGCTGCCTGAAATGGGTTCATCGATCGGTTCACCGCAAAGCAGCAGCGCTGTTGTATTTTGTGCGCTATCGATATGGATATAATCACCTGTCCGGTCAAACAGACCGACTTCTGCTGCGCCAATGGTTTTAGATCCATTGACGCGCACCGACCCCTTGAGCACTGCCAGTAGTGTGTTGTAGCCATCGGGCACAGCAAGGTCGATGGGCTGCTTGCTTGTCAAGTACAAGTCCCATACGTTAATTGGCGTAAAGGTATGTGCTGGCCCTGTAACTCCCTCGAATTCACCCGCAATGACGCGTACCCTTCCTTGACCATTCGGCAGATTGACAGAAGGAATCTGGCTATCCAGAATACTTTGATAATGGGGTGGCGACATCTTATCCTTGGCAGGTAAGTTCACCCATAGTTGCACCATCTCAAGCACGCCGCCATGTCGCGCAAAATCCCAGCTATGAAACTCTTCGTGAACCAGACCGGAGGCTGCCGTCATCCATTGCACATCGCCCGGGCCAATCTTGCCGCCGCCACCGGAACTATCCCGATGTTCTACTTCGCCACTGTAGACAATAGTAACTGTCTCAAAACCGCGATGGGGATGCTCACCCACACCGTGGCGTTGTTCGGTTGGTGAGAATTCCATCGGTCCCGCATAATCAAACAGCAAAAAAGGACTAATCATCGGCCCCAGCGCTGAATAAGAAAACAGTGTGCGCACCGGAAAACCATCTCCGACCCAGTGTTGATCAACATTTCGTTGGACGCGTAACAGCTTCTTAACGGATGCATCAGATTTTATTGTCTGCATGGCTTATTATCCTCCAACAAGATTTTATATTTACGTGATAGATTAATATCATCAGGATAAATTACAAGTACGCACAAAAAGGATACTGCCAAAGATAGGGAAGCCAAAATGTCAAAGAAAGAAGTTTGCTGTCCCGTAGAAGTGACGTTGAAAGTGATTGGGGGACGTTGGAAGGTTCTGATTATCCATTGTCTATTAAATGGTACGACGCGATTTAATGAACTACAAAGGCACTTAGCAGGAATTACTCACCGTACTTTAAGCCGACAATTGCGAGAAATGGAAGCAGATCAATTAATTGTCAGGAATAATTTCAATGAAATTCCCCCACGAGTTGAATATTCGCTATCCCCGCTCGGATATTCACTTAAAACTATCCTGTTTGCGATGGATAAATGGGGAAAGGATTATAGCGTTGTGGCCAAATAAAAGTGAGCGTTTTACTGTACCTGACATAAACTTTCTTCATTATCTCTGACGGAAACCCATATATATAATATAAACAGCCAGTCAAAACACCGACTAGCCCTCAACCGAAAAAAGCCGGTACCGACATGCCCATCCAGAGCAGGATCAGTATGATCATTGTAAGGCCAATGCCGACTGTGCCAATGAGCATGCCAATGATGATCGTAATGCCATCCTTGCTGAGCAATCCCAGGGACATGGTCAGTATGCCCAGGCCGGGCGCGAAATTAATCAGTGGAAGGGGTATGGCGATGGCCATTGCAAAGACGAAAGAAAAAATACCGATGATGCATTCCCAAGTGTGAACGCTGATATTGGTTAACCGGGGCTGCAGGCGGATCTCTATTTTCCTTAGCCATGGGTTTGCCTTGGCGATGAGTTTTTCAAAACTGGCCCGCTTGATTTTTTTTCTGCCGATCCAGTCCGGTATCCAGGGGGTTCTTCGGCCAAGAATCATCTGGATCGAGAAAATAAACAAGGGAATGGAAAAGAAAGTGGTATAGCCGGGCGGTGCGGGAATCGGCAGGCAGATGGGAATGGTTGCAATGGCCATCAGGATGCCAAATCCGCGTTCATGCAGAGCATTCTTTATCTCGTTGATCGACATGGAGTCATTGGTATTTCTTACAATGACGATTTCCAGTAGATCAGAGGTAGAGCGTTCTTTATTGGTCATCAGTCATTTCCTTCGCACCCTATCAGCACATTCTCTGACAGATAATGCTCGGTCAAAATGGCAAATAACACCGGGTAAGTTGGGTAAATCTGGGTATTCACATGACCCGGATAGCGTGATTGCATAGTGTTTTCTGGTTTCTGTTTTGATTTATTCATAACGCAGGGCATCGACCGGTTTGAGGGATGCCGCCTTTCTGGCGGGGTAAAAACCAAAGAATATCCCCACTGCCGATGCAAAGAAAAAAGCCAGACCAATCATACCAAAGGTAATAACAATAAGCATGTCGGCGACCTGGCTGACGATCCAGGCGCCACCGATTCCTAATGCCACACCGATCAAGCCACCCAGAATACAGATCATCATGGCTTCCAGAAGAAATTGCGTCAGGATGGCGCGCTGATTGGCGCCGATGGCCATGCGGATGCCGATTTCACGGGTGCGTTCGGTCACGGATACCAGCATGATATTCATGATGCCGATACCGCCAACCAGCAATGAAACCGACGCAATGGCACCCAGCACAATCGACATGATCCGTGCAGCGCTCGTTGCCACGTCAGCAATCGCGGTTAAGTTGCGGACTGTAAAATCATTGTCCATCCCCCCCGAGATGCGATGCCGCTGGCGTAGTAATTGAGTAATCTCCATCTCGGCTTCATCCAGCACATTGGCGGATTTCGCCTGCACGAGCATGTACCGGATCGAACCCGGAAACTGATTGCCGGTAATCTGACGTTCACTGGTAGTAATCGGGATAAAAACATTGTCATCCTGGTCGCGTCCCGTCAGGCTTTGGCCCTTGGCAGCCAGGACGCCGATGACCAGAAATGGACGATTAGTGATTCGGATGGTTTTGCCAATGGGGTCTTCCTTATCAAACAGATTCCTGGCAGTAATGGACCCGAGTACTGCGACCCGTGTGGCCGAGCGCAGATCGGATTCCAGAAAGGGCGAGCCCGACTCCATTTCCCAGCCACCCACGTTAAAATAATCGTGGGTAGTACCAGTAACGATTGTGCTCCAGTTCTTGGTGGCAAAATTAAGTTGTACAGTACTTGTGATTACTGGCGCTGTGGCAGTGATGACGGGTAATTCAGCGATTGCGTGTGCATCATGGATGGTTAAGGTTTTGATACTGCCGCTGCCGAAGCTGAATCCACCGGAGGAAGTGGCGCCCGGAACGACAATAAAAAGATTGCTGCCCATCGAAGCAATGGATTGGTTGATTTTGGTTTGTGCGCCCTGGCCGATTGACAGCATCAGAACCACAGCAGCGACGCCAATGATCATGCCGAGCATGGTCAATCCGGTACGCAGGCGATTGAGGCGCAATGCACTGAATGCTTCTCCGATAATGGCGAACAGATTCATGTCGGCTGATTTAAATGTGCTTTGCTCTGCTGGCGCTCATCATAGATGACCCGGCCATCCTGCAAACGGATCAAACGATGGGCATAAGCGGCAATGTCATTTTCATGAGTCACCAGTACGATGGTGATGCCTTGTTCGCGATTCAATGTTTCAAACAGCAGCATGATCTCCCGGCTGGTTTGCGTGTCCAGATTACCCGTGGGTTCGTCGGCGAGAATTAAGGGTGGATGATTGACCAGTGCACGGCTGATCGCGACACGTTGCTGCTGCCCGCCTGAGAGTTGATTGGGCTGATGCAGGGCAAATTTTTCCAGGCCGGTAAGCTGCAGTTGTGCGAGCGCGCGTTCGCGGCTGGCTGCGCGACTTACTCCCGCATAGAGCAATGGGATGGCAACATTATCCAGTGCAGTCATGCGTTTTAGCAGATTAAATCCCTGAAACACAAACCCGATATTCTGATTGCGGATACGTGCCAGTTCATTGCTGGACAGTGATGCGACATTGCGTCCGGCCAGCCAGTAGCTGCCACAGGTCGGTGTGTCGAGGCAGCCCAGTATATTCATAAGCGTTGATTTGCCCGACCCGGAGTGTCCCATGATCGCCACAAATTCTCCCTGCTTGATTTCAAGATTGATATCAAACAGGACCTGATTGCTGATCGTTTTTCCATCAGCGCCATCCAGATAATAGTTCTTGCAAAGATCCTCTATCTTGATGAGTGTTTGCGATACAGTGCGGGGCTGCGGGGCTGCCATCAGAACACTCTCAGCCTGAACTTGCTTTCCGATTCTTTTTTATCCGTGACTTCACGAATGATAATAGCGTCGCCTGCATTGATCTGACCGGAGATAATTTCGGTGTAGCTGCCGTCAGAAATACCGGTTTTGATCGGAATCGGTGCTGGTTTACCCTGCACGAGCGTATAAAGCATCGATTGATCGGATTGCCTGCTGGTTTTATTGTTTTCGATCAGATCGGGGTCTTTGGGTTTGTAACGGAGCGCTGCATTGGGTACGCGCAATACATTTGCTTTCTGATTAACGACAAAATAGATATTGGCCGTCATGCCGGGCAGCAGGGTTTCATCGGAATTGTCGACCATGGCGACCACATTGTAGGTCACGACATTTTCCTGGATTGTTGGATTGAGCCGGACCTGTTTTACGATACCGGAAAATTTACGCTGCTGAAAAGCATCCACGGTAAAGATAATGGGCTGATCAATGTGCAATTGACCGATATCCGCTTCGGCAACGCTGATGTTGATCTGCATTTGCCGGAGATCCCTGGCGATTTGAAACAGGGTCGGTGTCTGGAAGTTGGCTGCGACGGTCTGGCCGATATTGACGTCGCGCGCAATGACAACCCCTGAAATGGGTGATTTGATAATGCTGTAATTGAGGTTGGCCTGGTCGCGTTCCACCTGGGCTTTATTGACGGCCAGTTGTGCGCGGGCTACGTCTAATTCCTGTTCGACGCTATCGAGTGCTTCCTGAGAAATAAATCCGTTTTCCTTCAGCGCGCGGTGGCGCTTCAATTTACTTTCGGCAATGCGATACGCGGTCTGTGCACTCAGAAAATTGGCTTTGGATTGCTGTAATTGCGCCTGTAGCAATGAAGGATCAAGCTCGGCCAATACCTGCCCGGTTTTAACATGGTCATTGTAGTCAACATACAACTTCGCCACAGTGCCGGATATCTGTGTGCCGACATTAACCAGCACGACGGGGGTGAGTGTGCCATTGGCCGAGATGGTTTGTACGATATCCCCCTGATCCAGTGGCTTTGTCCGATACCGGTCATCTTTCGATTCATTGGTATTGGTGACATACCAGTAGGCGGCAATCGAAATAATCAGGCTGACGGTAATAACAATGCGTTGGGTACTGGAAATGGACATTTGGTATGGTTGCTGGATTAAGTTCAATCTTGGGTGGCGTGTGATCAGAAGGCCTATAGTACCTGAGAGTGAGGTGTTAATGAATTAATCAGAGACATGCAGTTGTTGCCAGGCTATTTTTCTTTCTTTTCTTCCTCGGTAATGATGGCCTGTACCTGTTTCAGGCGCGCTTCAACAGTCGATAGTTGATAAAAGTCACCATTGTCATTTTGCAGGGCCAGTTGCAGTTGGTCAACAGCCGCTTTGTAATACCCCTGCAGAAAATAGAACTCGGCCTGCGCGCGGTGTTTTTGCAGCTTGTTACCCAGGGCTGCATAGCATTGTGCCTGCAGACTGTATAACTGAACATCATTGTGGGAGTATTGCAATTGTTTGTTGATGAACTCAAGCGCTGCATCGGTTTGTTGATCCTGCAGCAATGCGGAGGCATATCCGTGGATTAATGCGCGATGCCGGGGGTAGATGTTTAGTGCCTTGCGATATACAGTTAGTGCTTCCGCCATTTTCCCATTGGCTAATTTGACATTGGCGGATAGTGTTTCGATCATGGCGCCTGCCTGGATATCCTTATCCTCAATGCGGATAGGTTGACCGAGCTGATGGTCTATCAGTCTGGATGCGGAAGAATCCGCGCGTAACAATTGATACAGGTTTTCAAGCTCATCATCGGCCTGTTTGTTTTTTCTGTCACGCAGCAAGGCCAGGACATAGCCATAGCGCTCGACAACTTCATTGGTAAAACGCTTTTCCTGCAAGCGCAGTTTGAACTGCTCGACGGCATCCATGGATTTTCCCTGCAATGCACGTAGCTTGGCACGCACCAACAGGAAATCGATGCTGTCAGGGACTTGCCGATAGGTCATTTCTCGGGTCCGGTTCTGTATGTCGGCAATGCGTTCAAAGGTTATCGGATGGGTACGCAGATAAGAAGGCGCTCCATTCTCATGAAATCGACCGGCTTTCTGCAGGCGTTCAAAGAAGGAAGGCATGCCTTGAGGATCAAAGCCGGCATCCACCAGAATGTTTAAGCCGATCCGGTCGGCTTCTTTTTCATGCCGCCGCGTAAAATCAAGCTTTGACTGGATGGCGCTGGCTTGTGATACAGCCAGGACAGCCTGGCCGATCTGGGGATTGGAGCGGGAAGCAATGATCGCCACAGCAAGCGCGGCCAGGTGCTTGACCAGGTCAAATTTCTGTCCGGAGATCATGCGCGCCAGATGTTTTTGTGTCACATGGGCGATTTCATGCGCCATCACGGCAGCCAGTTCGGATTCGCTTTGTGAGGCCACAATGAGGCCGCTGTTGAAGCCCATGAATCCACCGGGCAGGGCGAACGCATTGATTGTCGAATCCTGCAGTGCAAAGAACTCAAATGTCTGGCCCGGGCTGGCTTCATCGGAATTGGCGATCAGCTTGTGTCCGAGGCTATTGAGATAGCTGGTTATTTCCGGGTCATTCAGATAGCTGGGATCCATGCGGATCTGACGCATGATCTGCAACCCGATTTGTTGTTCCTGATAGGGTGTGATGGTGACCTGCGATACATCGCCCAGATCAGGTAATTCATGCGCATGCGTATTTGCCGGGAACAGAAATGACACGGCAATGATCAGGCAAATTAATGTCATGACCCTATGATAGCGAATGATGAGTCAAGTTCCATTCAGTATCAATCAGTTTGGCAGGCTGTTGAGCGCATCCACTGCTATTGGTAATGCGCGGTAATGGGATAATGCCATGCGGTGCCGAAATCGCGTGAGGTGATGCGGATGCCTGGCGGTGCCTGGCGGCGTTTGTATTCATTCTTATGGATCAGATGGATGACGCGGCGAACATCCGCTTCCTGATAATTCATTGCAATGATGGCTGCCGGTGAACAATTCTTTTCAACGTATGCTTCGATAATGGCATCCAGCACGTCGTAAGGCGGCAAGGAATCCTGATCGGTTTGATTGGGCCGCAACTCGGCGGAAGGCGCGCGCTGGATAATGCGTTCCGGGATGATCAGGCTGATTTGATTGCGGTAGTTGCACAACTGATAAACCATGGTTTTGCTGATGTCCTTTAATACGGAGAAACCACCTGCCATATCGCCATATAACGTACAGTAACCGACCGCGATTTCAGATTTATTGCCCGTGGTGAGAACGATCGCACCGGATTGGTTGGATAATGCCATGAGCAGCGTGCCACGTATGCGTGCCTGTAGATTCTCCGGCATGGTATTCAGGCCGGCCGGATTGGGTAAACTATGAAATTCATCAGCCAATGTTTTGAGGTACTGTTCAAACAATGGCTGGATACTACATTCATAATGCTTGATGCCCAGTAATGTCACCATTTCGTTCGCATCGTACAGGCTGATGTCCGCTGTATAGCGCGACGGCATCATGACTGTCTGTACCCGTTCCGCGCCCAGTGCATCGACCGCGATGGCCAGCGTGAGTGCCGAGTCTACGCCACCTGAAAGACCCAGCAACACACCCGGAAAACCATTTTTGTGGACATAATCCTTGACGCCCCGACACAAAGCTTGGTAGACATTGGCTATCAGGGGTTGGGGAGGGACGATTTCTCCTTGGACGGGTTGTTTTTCCTGAATATCGATCATGCCGATGGTTTCTTTAAACACACCCCATTGATGGGTTAATTCGCCCTGCCGGTTGATGGCAAAAGAAGCACCATCAAAGACCAGTTCATCCTGGCCGCCGACAAGATTGGCGTGAATGACCGGAATGCCGGTTTTTTCCACAAACTGACGGGTGATCTGGTGGCGTGATGCCTGCTTGTTGATATGATAGGCCGATGCGCTGAGCACCAGCAGGATATCCATATCATCAGGCGTTGCCCGGATTGCCGGATCGGACAGCCAGAAATCGGCGCAAATGTTGATGCCGAAACGGATGCCTGCCAATTCAAATACACAGGATCCGGTTCCAGGGTCAAAGTAATACTGTTCGTTGAAATAGGATGATTTATTAAGAATATTTTTGTGATAGGTGGTGAGTACATGGCCATTGCTGATGACCGAGGCAGCATTGAACAGCTTGCCATCCCGGAAGCTGGGGTGGCCGACAACTAGCGTGATTCCTTCGATTGCCCCAGCCAGCCTGGTTAGCGCATCTTCACAGGCCAGATAAAATGTTTCCTGTAACAGCAGATCGGCGGGCGGGTAACCGGATAAAGCCAGTTCGGGAGTAACCACCAGCTCGGCGCCGCCTTGTCTGGCTTGTTTCACAGCATCCAGAATTTTTTCCACATTCCCTGAAATATCACCAACCGTACAGTTGATCTGGGCAATGGCGATTTTCATGGAGAAGAAGTGCGGGCTGGCTAAAACGGTAAATCAGCGTTCGGTTTGACTCGCAGAATATTGCGCCGGAAATCCTCCTGAATTCGTTTTAAGGCGGATTCATTATCGCCTTCAAAGCGCAATACAACGACAGGCGTCGTATTGGAAGCGCGCGCCAGGCCGAATCCATCACTGTATTCAACGCGCAGCCCATCGATTGTTATGATTTGCTCAGCCCGCTCAAAATGGGCATTTTTTTGTAACTGTGCAATCAGCGTGTAGTTCTCACCTTCCGCCATGCGGATATGCAATTCCGGCGTGTTGATGGAATCGGGAAGGGCATTGAGTGCTGTGCTGAGATCGGCCTGGCGGCTAAGTAATTCCAGCAACCGCGCGCCGGCGTACAGGCCATCGTCAAAGCCATACCACCGTTCTTTGAAAAAGAAATGACCGCTCATTTCACCGCCCAGCAACGCCTTGGTTTCATTCAGCTTGCCCTTGATGAATGAATGCCCGGTTTTCCACATGATGGGTTTACCACCGTGACGCTCAATCCAGGGGGCCAGGTTGCGTGTGCATTTCACATCAAAGATAATCTGCCCGCCAGGATTCCTGGACAAGACATCAGCGGCGAACAGCATCAATTGACGGTCAGGATAAATAATACGGCCTTCTTTGGTGACAACGCCCAGCCGATCGCCATCGCCATCAAAAGCAAGGCCAATCTCGGCATCGGTTGTTTTTAATGACTGAATGACGGCGCGCAGGTTATCGGGTACCGATGGATCAGGATGGTGATTTGGAAAGGTGCCGTCGACGTCACAAAATAACTCAGTCACTTCGCAACCCAGACTGCGGTACAGCGCCGGAGCAAACGCGCCGGCCACACCATTGCCGCAATCGACAACGATCTTGATCGGGCGGGCAAGCTTGATATCCTGAATGATCCGGTTATGGTAGGCACGGGCAATGCTCTGTTCAGAGTAACTGCCGATGTCATAAGTCAGGTCATTGTTTTCTATGCGCAGGCGCAGTGATTGAATGGCATTGGCTGCAAGCGTTTCGCCGCCAAGTACGATTTTAAAGCCGTTGTATTCCGGCGGATTATGACTGCCAGTCACCATGACACCGGAGTATTCACATAATTCATGCGCAGCAAAGTAGAGCATCGGCGTGGCAACCATGCCAACATCGATGACTTTGAGGCCGCTCTTTTGCAGACCGCGTGCGAGTGCCTGAGACAACTCAAGGCCTGACATTCTGCCATCGCGACCAATGGCAATGGATGTAATACGACGGGCACGGGCTTTTGAGCCAATTGCATGCCCAATCATCTCAACAATGGGAGCCGTTAATGACTGACCAACAATACCGCGAATATCATAAGCCTTGAAAATCTCGGGTGGGATATCATACATACACTAACTCATTGATTATAGGTGCTCTTAATATTACAGCGTTCGCTTATTCCATGCAATGGATTGATGTGAACGGTGCGCGTAGTGATACTTGGCGATAACGATGTGCTAGTGCTGTTTTACAGCGCCCCCTTTGAGTGTGTAGTGAGTACCACAGTAAGGGCACAAGGCTTCTCCCGTTGCTTCAATCGGCAGAAAGACGCGGGGGTGTGAATTCCATAATATCATTGCCGGCGTAGGGCAGTGTAATGGCAGGTCGTCAGGTGTTACTTCAATTTCGCGGGTTTTGTTATCAGTTGGTTGATTCATAATAGGTTGTTCCAATAATGCCTAATTAAACAAAAGTAAGCCAGTCAGTGTGATTACTGGCTCTGCCTTTGACACAATCAAAAAACATGGTCTGTATCCGGGCTGTAATGGGCCCCCGTTTGCCAGCGCCGATCAGACGGTTATCGAGTTCCCGAATCGGTGTGACCTCAGCAGCCGTACCGGTAAAGAACGCCTCATCCGCACAGTAGATTTCATCACGGGTAATGCGTTTCTCGATGACCGGAATGCCGATTTCTGCGGCTAACTCAATGACGGATGCACGGGTGATGCCTTCCAGACAGGAGGTTAAGTCAGGCGTATAGATTTTTCCTTGCTTGATAATAAAGATATTTTCTCCGGATCCTTCAGCGACATATCCTTCGACATCCAGCAGCAGTGCTTCATCATATCCGTTCAACGCCACTTCCTGATTGGCCAGGATTGAGTTGGCATAGGTTGTGACGGATTTGGCGCGACACATATTGATATTGACGTGATGCCGCGTGAAAGAGGAGGTCTTGACGCGGATACCGTTTTCAAGACTTTCAGCGCCCAGATAAGTGCCCCATGGCCAGGCAGCGATGGCCACATGGGTAGAAAGCGTTCTGGCGGAAAGTCCCATGGCTTCGGCACCATAGAAAGCAATGGGTCGAATATACCCCGAAACCAGTTTATTTTGTCTGATCACATCGCATTGTGCCTGCATCAAAGTGGCTTTGTCATACGGCATTTTCATCATGAAAATATGCGCTGAATTGAACAGGCGGTCGGTATGCTCCTGTAAACGGAATATTGCCGGTCCTTGCGCCGTTTCATAGGCACGCAGGCCTTCAAAAACACCCAATCCATAATGCAGGGTGTGGGTTAAGACATGCGTATTGGCATCCCGCCAGGGAACCATCTTCCCGTCATACCAGATTACACCGTCACGGTCAGCCATTGACATTCAGAAACTCCCGATAAAATTCTAAAAGCCGTATTCTAACGTATTTTTATAACGCGTTGAGAGCACATCCAGAGACAAAAACTGCAATGAACGAAACAGGGAGATTTTCTGTCCTGCCAGGAAACGTAAATGGTTTTCAGGATTGACTGTAACCATATAATTATTAGCTGTTTTGTCTATATAATTCGTTACGATGATATCCTGTGCAATTCCCTGGTCGCTCAGCATATCGATAATAAACAGGACCGGCAGATTTCTGGAACCGGTCAACAGATCATATGGTCAATGCATCTGGATTTTATGCACAAGCTGGTTGGTTCTGAATAGGGAAAATAGCCAATGAATCAGGAATGATTTTTATTGTAACTTTTTTGGGGTGTGTCGTTGAAGTTTTGTTCGTGATTCTGGCCTTGGCCCTGATGATTCTGTATTCATAATTGCACTATGATGGAAATCGGGCATGTGGTAATTTAATTAATAGACTTGTTGACCAAAAAGCCTAACATGTTCCGCAAGTTTATTTTGTAATATCATTACGAGGAAAGGATGTCGATGTGAGTGTTAGAACAACCAGAATCAAAGCAGCTATGTTTTTTTATTCTCTTCTAATAAAGAAGATACGATATCTTTATGGAATTATTGGAAACATAATGTCGTGTAATATTACGCGTTAGGTGACCAGTGAAAAGGCTGCTTCCAGAGTTTGAACATCGTACTCAACCCGTAATCCCTCAGCACCAGTTCATTATTCGGCTGGCCCACAGCGGAATCGTCGCGCTCGCACTCATCGTTGTTTCACTGTTTCTCGGTATGAGCGGATATCACATTCTTGAGAATCAGAGCTGGATTGATGCATTTCTAAACGCATCAATGCTATTGGGCGGAATGGGCCCTGTGAATACGCCGATAACTTTTGGTGGCAAGCTCTTTGCAGGTCTCTATGCACTTTACTGTGGCTTGGTTGTTATCATCGTCGCTGGTGTCATTCTCGCGCCGGTTGCACATCGCATCCTTCACAGGTTTCACATGGAAAACAGCAATCAATAGCCATAGCGCATCAGCCCACTCCGTTACAGCACATCTAAAAGAACCGTTATTTCTTATCAGGGAAACACAGGTATCATTGGTTCTGTACCTTCAATTTCTACTTCAGGTAGATGTTGTTTAACACGCCTCTCTATCTCAAGTACTCTATCAGTTGGTACATCGACCAGTACTAAAAAATGCCCCGCTTCAACCGCATCCTCAAATTCTTTAATCCGTCTGTTACCAATACTCATACCCACCATGCCGCTCACCCATGCACCGACACCCGCGCCCACAAGCGTGGTTGCAAGCAGAATGCCTCCCGCAATAACCGTTGATGCGGGGGGAAGGATGACTGCGACCAGCCCGGCGAGCATGCCGGTTGTACCACCGAGTGCCAGGCCTTGTTCCACAGCTGGAATAAAATCACTTTTTTGTAACAGATTGGCCTCAGGTAGTTCTTCAAGCGGTGTACCACGTTTTGCAATCACGTGGATATGCCGATCCTCGATTTTGGCCATCAGTAAATCATCAACGATACGTTTGGTAGTAGCAATGTCAGGAACAAGAAAATAGATTCGTCGCATAATAACCTCCTAAAAGCTGCGTTGTGTACACTGCTTTATAAAAAACTGATCGAGATACTTCTTCAGAACATAAAATATCTGTCATTATTCTCTGTTCCATCTCGATCAGCTCGATCTTCCAAGTTTATTCCTTACTCTTACCCGCTAAGGAACCGAGAAACGCTTTTACATCGTCAACAAATCCAGAACCGACTTGTCGACCAAGCTGGTGTTTTGCCATTAAACGAATGGCCTCATCTAATGTTTCAACTGAACCGTCATGAAAATAAGGACCTGTTTTAGTGATATTTCTAAGACTCGGCACTTTAAATACTTTCTTGTCAGTTTCAATCCCAGTTATTTCAAATCGTCCCATATCCTTTGTTTCATAGGGTTCAACAACACCTATTTTTTTGTATGAATTTCCACCAATCACTACTCCATTGTGACAAGTAGCGCATCCCATATGAACAAATTTTGTCAGGCCTCGTTTCTCACTATCATTCAGAGCATTCTCGTCGCCTTTGAGATAGTCATCGAATCGGGAATGGGTTAACAGTGTGCGTTCAAAAGCACCAATTGCTTTACCAATATTTTTGTATTGGTATGGATCTTTCTCACCCTTGAAAGCTTCTGCAAAGAGTCCTTTATATTTCTCTATTTTTTTTAATTTATCGACGACAGCAGCTTCATTGGGCATGCCCATTTCAATTGGATTCAGAATGGGTCCCAGCGCCTGCTCTTCTACGTCTTTAGCACGTCCATCCCAGAATTGAGCGATATGAAGCGCCGCATTCATTGTGGTTGGAGAATTTCTGCCACCGCGTTTGCCTTCATGGCCTGGTGATGTGGATTGGCTGTCTACACCAGAATTATCGAGTCTATGACAAGAGTTACAGGAAATCTGATCATTGATCGAAAGCCGGGGATCCAGATAAAGCTTCTTGCCAAGTTTGATCAAGGCTGCATTCTTTTTCTCATCAATAATTGATACGGGAAGTGGTTCAAAAAATTGTTTTAAGGTATTTTTATCCAGTGCATGGTGGCCGCCATGCATTCCGCCCATCCCTCCATGATGATCGCCCTCGTGCATTCCACCATGCTGATCACTCTTCTTCGGATCGACTTGATGGTCATGACCACTTTGAGCATAACTATAGGAACTTAGCGTAAGCGCCAGGAATAAGAATACTTTCATGTATAACCTCCAAAAATTTAACTTTAACATCCTAATCAACAGACCTGAATAAGCAAAATGCTTATTTCTGAAAAATTGTTAGAGGGAAAAACGCTTTTAAAATTACCGATACATTCTTACTTCACATTAACTGCAAGCACAGGGCCACGTCCAGAATAAAGAATATAACCGATGAATCAAGAACAATTTTTATTGTGATCGTTTTGTATGCATTGCCGGTATTGAGTTCGTAATTGGGTACCTGATCCTGAAGATAATGCTGAAAGAACATAATGAATGTTCAGGTACCTTTTCTTTTACGGGTAAAAAATATCAGCTTTTGTCGAGATCCCGGAAAACATTAAACTTGCGATTCCCCGTGGTCTTGCCACGGGGATCTAATTAGGCTTTAGAATGATGGGATGCGAGATGTCGTAGAGAAGGCGAGCCACTGTGCGTGGCAGATACATTATCACATTGTATTTCCTGTGAAATACGGACGCGGATTGTTAGATGAAGCGGTTATAAAAATTATAATGCTGACTGCGAAAGAGATAGAAGAGTGATACGACATTGAGTTTGAGCAGATAGGTTGCGACAAAGACCACGTACATATACTTTGTACTGCACATCCTAAGATTGCACCGGGTCAGATTGTTAGGGTGTTCAAAAGCATAACAGCACGGGAATTGTTTAAGAGGAAGCCGGATTTGAAACGAGATCTGTGGGGTGGTGAGTTTTGGACGGATGGCTAGGATGGCTATATTATGTTGCAACTGTAGGGGAAAGAGCGGATTGGGGAGTAGTTGAGCGGTATGTAAAGAACCAAGGCAAGCCAAAAGAAGAACTGCATCAGCTTAAGCTTTTCTAATACCCCGTGGTCTTGCCACGGGGTTGTTTATTCCAATTGATGTTTTCTTCAGCGGCTTATAGAAATCAGTCCGGTTACGCTGTACAAATTAGCCATCTGCGTGACATTGTCGGATGTGATTTTTAATATCCTCACCAGATGTTCCCGCTCAAATTATCTTTTCGCATCCTCAAAAGACACAAGCTACGTAGTTTCCATGTATGGCGCATCAAATACCAGTGTTTCCGATATCAGGGAGATGGTGCACAGGACAACGCATTGCTCAATCGTATTCATGAGCTGCCTGACATCTACTTGATGCGCGTATCGAATCACAGCTTCATCAGTGCAATACGAGTCAATTCCCGGCATTGTTATCAAGCGGTTTCTGCTTTCTCTGGAAATTAGGGTCCATTATAACTGTCTTAATGCGATAGAACGCTTTGCTATTTCAGGATGCTCATCCGCAATCTTTGTGCAAAAACATCCAGAGAAGCAACATTGAGGCATGTTGCTTTTTTACACCAGTCTTCCAGTTTTTCTGCGAGATCTTCTATCTTTGAATTTCTATCTTCCCACACTAACTGAAGCTCTTTCAGCAAATCTTGAGTGAAAGGATTTTGAGAGTCAGAATCCATCGCTCGCCTAAGTTCATGAATAAAGTAATAACGATGTTCTATGAGTGCGGCAACTGTTTTTTCATCGCATGCTTTTTTCTGCTTATCAAGAATAAGAATGGAGGGGACGTGTTTAACATTGGCTAACTGGAGAATTTCCAATATACGAATATACATCCATCCAATGTCAAACTCATACCACGCACTCGAAAGCTTGGCAGAAGTAGGGTAGGCATGATGATTGTTGTGAAGTTCCTCACCTCCGATAATGATTCCCCATGGCAAAATGTTTGTCGATTCATCGGGGGTATCAGAATTACGGTATCCCCAATAATGCCCCACGCCGTTGATAACACCGGCAGCCATGACAGGAATCCATAACATCTGTATAGCCCACATAGTAAGACCGATAGGACCAAACAGGATTATGTCGATGATGAGCATGAGAGCAAGCCCTTTTTTGCTGTGCTTGGCGTAGACGTTTTTTTCTACCCAGTCATCAGGAGTGAGGTGCCCATATCGCTCTATCGTCTCCGTATTCCTGGATTCCATACGATAAAGCTCAGCACCTTCCCAGAAAACTTTTTTGATGCCATGCACGTGCGGGCTATGAGGATCGCCTTCTTTTTCACATTTCGCATGATGTTTACGATGAATGGCAACCCATTCTTTGGTAACCATGCCTGTTGTAAGCCAAAGCCATAACCGAAAGAAATGGCTGATTCCGGGTGAGAGATCAAGCGCACGATGTGCCTGATGACGATGAAGAAAAATTGTAACGGAGGCGATGCTGATATGAGTAAGTATTAAAACAACTATCCCGTATCCCCACCACGGTAAATCAACAATTCCTGAAAAATAGTTCATAATAACCTCACTTAATGACATTAAGTAACTACTGAGAACTGCTACTAAGTTCTGAGTTTAACAGATTAATCTGCAAGCTGTGACTTGCATAGCTTCGCTATGTAACTGTTTGGCGTGCAAGGTTCTCTACTTATCTGATAATGCTGTCGGCTACCCTGTGGTCAATATAAATATTAGTAACCTATTAATTTGATAAAACAGGATGAGGAGGATTCCGAAGTTTTTGACCTAAAGCTCCAGTTGCTTAAAGTTTAGGTGAATAAAATTGTTCAGCGTAACTTTAAGGTTCTGTAAAGTTTCGTTGATTTTGAATAGTAGTTTTGCTGAAGGAAAAATTTATGACTATTACACTTAATCACACTATTGTTCCTTGCTTTGATAATGTTGAATCTGCGAAATTCTATTGCAGATTATTTGGCTTTGAATATATCGGCGAGTTTTCTCGTTTTATCGTGGTACGTGTAAATGATACATTGTGCCTGGATTTTGATAGTAGAGGTAAATTTGAGTCAAATCACTATGCATTCAAGGTTTCTGAACAGGAATTTGATGAGATATTCGAACGTTTAAAAACCGAAAATATTAAATATGGCAGCGGACCCAGTGAAGCTGATGATATGACTATCAATCTCAACTATGGCGGACGTGGGGTTTATTTTCGTGACCAGAACGGACATTTACTGGAGTTGCTTACAGTTGATTATGTTATACCTACCCACTAACCATAATCAGAAAAATATGGGGCCAGGTCCCGACTAGAGAATATAGCCGATGAATCAGGAATAATTCTTATAGTGATCGTTTGATATGCATTGCCGGTATTGAATTCGTAATTTGGTACCTGATTCTGAAGATAATGCTGAAAGGATACAGTGAATGTTCAGGTACCTTTTTTACAGGTAAAGATCTCAGTTCTTACCAAGATTCCTGAAAACAGTGGATTCCAGTTGATGTTTCTTCAGCAGCTTATAAAAATCAGTCCGGTTACGTTGTGCAAAATTAGCTGCCTGTGCGACATTGCCGGATGTAATCTTTAAAACCTTTACCAGGTATTCCCGCTCAAACTGTCTTCGTGCATCCTCAAGAGACATAAGTTGCGTGGTTTCCATGTGCAGTGCATCAAATACCAGTGTTTTCGATATTAGCGAAGTAGTGCACAGGACAACGCATTGTTCGATCGTGTTCATGAGTTGTCTGACATTGCCCGGCCAGAAGGCACCCACCAGCATCTGCATTGCATCGGGTGAAAATCCATTGATTTTCCTTGTGTGCTTTTTAGCAAAGAAATTCAGAAAATGATTCGATAATAAGGGAATATCTTCCTGCCGCTGGGATAATGCCGGAATATTGAGTGCGATCACATTCAGCCGGTAATAAAGATCTTCACGGAAGCTTCCTGCCGCAATTTCGTTTCTCAGATTGCGATGTGTCGCAGAAATAATTCGCACGTCAATTTGAATTGCCTCAGCACAGCCCACTGGGTGAATCTGCCTTTCCTGCAGGGCGCGCAATAACTTTACCTGAAGCAATAGCGGCATATCCCCGATTTCATCAAGAAATAAGGTTCCACCCTCGGCCAGTTGAAAGAACCCCTTGTGATTACGGATGGCTCCGGTGAATGCGCCTTTGACATGACCGAAAAGTTCCGATTCCAGCAATTGCTCGGAAATTGCCGCGCAGTTGACGGCAATAAAGGGTTTGTCACATCGGCTGGATGCATCATGGATCGCGTGCGCAAACAGCTCCTTGCCAACACCACTTTCACCGCATAGCGACACACTGGCATCCCCTCTTGCGATTAACTCAACTTTACTCAGGGCTTCCTCCATGACAGGGCTCTGTGTAATGATTTCACTGCGCCATGTTTGCTGGGATTTTTCAGTATTCGGTGACTGGGGAATGGTTTTTAATGCACGGGCAATTTGTGCTAACAGATTTTTACTGTCAAATGGTTTTGTCAGATAGCCGAAAACACCACGCTGAACAGCCGCAATTGCATCCGGTATGGTTCCATAGGCAGTCAGAATGATGACTGGCAGCGTTGGAATCATCTGGTGAATCCGCTCAAATAATGCCATGCCATTCATGCCGCCCATCTGCATATCACTGATGATCAGTTGTGGCCGTGATATATCCAGATAATTGAGGGCAGATTCGGCACTTCTGGCTGTGTCGGTGTCATAGCCGGCCGCAATCAGGCGGATTGAGAGCAATTCGAGTAAATCAACATCATCATCAACCAGTAGTATTTTTGATTTTTTGTCCATATTTTTATTTCCTTAATCCTGTTACACGGGATAGCTATACGAGAGCGACATGCTGCTGCTCCAGCTCCAGCACTAAACATGTTTGGATCAGCAATATTTTTTCTGCTGTTAAACCGGCCGCTATCTTTCTATAACCCAGCATATATCGTGCCAGGTTATATTTGTATGTAAAAACAATGAAATATAGAATTCTTTCCCAAGGATGAGGGTGAATGTGTCGCTATTTTTGGCTGTGAATAGCTGGGATTGTCATAATATATTGATAATAAAGTGAATTAATTGTCTCCATCACAAGAAAATCAACATCAGGTCACTACAGGTCAGTATGCAATCCTGGTATGCCGATGCGCTGTATATGGACAGCATTGTTTCCTTCTTCGTAAGCGAGCAATCTGCCTTCTTTCTGCCAGAGGCGGAATGCCAGGGAATAGGATAATACCCGTATCGGGTAGTCACGCGGCAGTATTTGCAGATAGGGCTGGATGGTTATGAAATCGGAAGCGCCGTATCGTTGCATGATAAAGCGCAGGCCACCGTTGGCAGGGCCAATGTTATATGCCAACAAGCCCAGAAAGAGGTCGTTTTTCATTTCAGCCAGATAGTGTTTGAATGTGGCGGCTGCAACAAAGGCATTATGCCGGGGATTTTCCAAGTCTATTTTCTCAGTACCCAACCGTTTAAGCGCCTGATCTGTGGCTATTTTCGGAACCTGGGTGATCTGGAACAAGCCACGCCCGCCGTCACTGCTGTCTCTTGGTATGAACGATGATTCCGTTGCTGCAATCCCTTGCAGCAGGTTGGCATCGATATCAAAGGATCTGGCTGCATCGTCGATGGCCTGCTGGTATTCCTGTGCGCGATTAACCATTTTCTGTAGCTGTGTTGAACCATGCCGGCGGTAAGCTGCATAAACCTGGTGCGAAATGGTTACCCGGCCTGCTTCTTCTTTGCCGCCAACCAGTGTGCGGAAATTTCCGTAAGATAAAGTGAATTGGTCGTGGGTAACGAACAGGGCGATCAGTAAGGCGAATGAAAAGGACAGGGCGGGAGTCCATAACTCAGAATGACGCTGTAACCATTTCCTCAGTTTCCACCAGCCGATGAGAAAAACAGAAACTACCAGTATCAATGCCAATACACCGATAGCGAACGGAAGCAGGCTGCCAAAAAAACTGGTGCCTGAGAATCGGTCTGCAGAATAGCCTAACAGCATGATGATAGCCAGAACGGCTGTAATGCCCAGACCCAGGATTTCAATGCTGATCAGTAATAACTTCCACTTGAATTCGCCGGACTGGTCTTTTCTTGACCGCTTCCGGGGTGCATTTCTACCTGCGCTTACTGCTGGACTGCGCTTGCGCCTGTGTTTTAGCTTGGCCGCACTGGGCTTCTGATTGCCAGGATCAATCGCTTTATCCATTGGAATAAGAATCTAAACAGTTTAGTAAGTCCATGACGTCTTGACAGGTCGGCAAACAGTAAACGGTGGATTCAGAATAGTGATCGGACAGGTGAATGTGCGGCGGTCATTCACATTTATAGTATAACTTTATGTAATTAATCATAATTAATTCTGTAATTAAAAAAGTTACTACGTTTCTTACCACATTTTTTTAATCGCTGCTCTGGTTTCAGGCAATATTCTTTTGTGTTTTTTTATCATCTCTTGAAGTATACCCCCCTCCAAAACCTCCGCACACAAAAATCTGATTAAGCGAACGGTCTATGAGCATGAGGCTGTAGACATTTAACCCGCCCCGGTACTGATTGGCAACAGGTAAATACAGTGTGGTGAAAGTAGGTATCTAACGATTGTTAGATAAAGTATCGAGTGGTTTTAGTTGTTGAACTATAACTTATTGATAATATGATGGATTAATCTTGACTCCCTCCTATTTATTTCGCGGGTTTGCACAAGATATTGGGCAAACGGTCTAGAAGCATAAAGCTGTAGACATTTGAACAGCCCCCGGCTATGCAGTAGGCAGGTAATCACGGCATGATTCAGGTGCAATCAATACACGCTCATGAACATAGTAAGCTTCAAGTATCTGGTGGTGCTGGTTGCAAACAAAACGGAATGCCGGGCGTTTGCCGGTAGGTATCTTCAGCATCTCTATGTGCTTGCACCCCTGGCAGCTTGTGCCCTTGTTTGGTGATTGAGTGAATGGGTAAATGACGCGGTGTGGATCAATACCGTTCCTATAGCAGAGTATCGCCCATGATCTGGTTCTGATTGCGGAATAGTTTGAGGTTTCCAGATTGCTTCGAGTGTTTCTTCTTTGTTAATTGTTGTTTTATGGCAACAGGTTAATAGCAAGGTAACGGCAATCGGGTTTACAGGATACGTTTTTGCATCGCAATAATTATCTGAAGCCCCACCTTCACCGGGCGGATTATTTTCGTTTTCTTTCCTATCTCCTTCATTTTGTGTCGGAACAGTCGGAACAAATTCAGAAAACCTGCATGAATGCTTGCTTTCACTGTTCCGACAAACCCCGTTTTGTTCCGACATTCCGCCCCATTTTCAGGTATTTGTTCGCTGTTTTCCGGCTTGATCAGCACACTCCAGTCAATCATCTTGTGACCCCCAAATAGACGGCAACACATGGAATACACGTCTTGAACCTTCACCAGGAAGACGCATCTTTACCTTAAGGTTCCGGCCATCGCCCCGTTGCATATAACCCCGATCAATCAGCACTCGTGCAACTGCATGATGATCAAGGCCTTTGCATATTTCCGCCTTGAATACTTCCGGGTAGCAGAAATACTCAAGCTTCTCATCATCATTCTTTTTACGAAACCCCGCTTTATTCATTGTTTTTGGCGCGTGGTTATCATCAACGACCGACCGGCCAATATCGGCAAACCTTGATTCACCATTCGATTCCAAGAAATATCGAACCTGATCAATCATGTCCCGTTCGTCCTTGTTGCCTTCACCGCCAAATGCCTGTAGCCATGTCCTAAAGCAAGTGATACCGGCTTGCATTGCTTCGCCCGGCTGCCAGCCGGTAATGCCCCAATTGGTGGCCAGCTCACCCGCGGCACCCGCAAGGGCGAACCGTGCAGCTACCCGTTGCGCTTGCCCGCTGGCTGCATTGGTAAGTGTTGCTTTCTCAAACTTCAGGCGTGCATCAGCCAGTGAATCCCGCAAGCTTTCACGATTCTTCAGCACGTGCTCAATGAAAGCAGGGAATGCCGTGCCGTAATATTTATTGATTGCCACGCTCAAAGCTTTGGCGAATTCGTGTCCGTTCTCAAAACCGTGCAAATTCTCAAAACAGCCCAGCCCATGCACGGCATCTGCGGGAATGTCCGCCATACGCAACTCAGCACCGGCGGGTGTTTTCTTGCCTACTTCCGCCACATGCTGGCTTAAAGACAACTCACCAGCGGACAAGAAAAGTAGCCGCCATTTTGCTTTATCACGGGCACCTCCATTCTGGTTTGCTCGTACCTTGCCGCTACCATTGGCCAGCATATAGGCCGATTCACCGGCAATCCTGGCATCGATCATCTTCAATTCATCCAGGGTCAAAATTGCATCACAATGTGAAAGGGCGGTATTTTCCAGCCTATTGTCAGTTGATCGCCACCGCTGCAAATACTCAGGACTGCCGCATACACTGCCAGCCATATACAAGGCGCTGGTCTTGCCGCTCGATGTCGTGCCCCGGTAATGAAAGCCGCCTGATTCCATTTCAATCAGATGCAGCAAGGGTGCAGCAAAAGCAACCGATACCGCAAAGGTCAAGCGACTATTACCGCCACGAAAGGACGTCACATGATCGCGCCAATGCTTCAGCGTGCCACGTTGCCGGAATAGACTGGAATCAGGTTTGCTATCACTGAATAGCCACTCATCATCGGATTGGCCGATTGAGCTATCCGGTAACACAAACACCAGATCATTATTAACACCATGCCAGCCGGTACGGTTGGTTGTCCTGGCGCGTTTTTCTGGGTTCTGTGTTTGCAGGTACTCAATGACTAATTGCCGCGATTTGGGCGCAATGGTTAACCCTTCGGATAACAGGCGGCCTGAAGCTTCCAAACCTTCGCCATTAAAAGAACGGGCGGGGATAACCAACTGCTTAACCTTGTTGTCTGGATCAGAGAAACGAACCAGCGTGCCCCATTCTCTCGAATCAACATCACGCGCCAATGCCAGCACCTCAAGCGGTGTGCATATCTTGCGGCGGCGTAATCTCCCGTCTTTGGTTGGTTCCAAAAAATACAGTCCATCATTGAACAATTCAAAACCTCGTTGCACGGTTTCAGATTGCTGTTCATCATCCTTAGTGCTGGCCGGCTTTGTTTCCTTGGATTCAGCCGATACAAAAACATCTTCCTGCCTCAGCAACAGGGAAAAATGCTCAGACTTCCAGCCACGCTCGACTAAATCAGCGGCATCGTCACCAACTGCCAACGGTTCGCCATCACTCAGTGTTGCGGTCCTGCCCTTGCCTTCACCCTGTAAGCCGGGTGTCAATGCCAGCTTTTCAATATCCAACACTCGAACCGAACATGCACCCACAGCCGTCAACCGCTTCATCAAATCATTGGCGGCTTTCTTCCTGGCCAAGTCGTTATCAGGGAAAACGATACAGTCACGCCCGGCCAGTGCGGTGTAATCCGACTTCTCAACGGCCTGGCTTCTGCCTTGCCAGCATAGGATAGGGTGATCTGGTAGCAGCTTTTGCAGGGCTTCAGCCGCCTTCTCACCTTCAACAAACCAGCAAACCGCATCAGGGTATTGCAGCAATCCGGGTAATCCGAACAGCGGGCGCAAGCCGGGCGGAACCTTAAATCGCCATTCACGCTTACCGTCTTTTTCCCAAAGCGTCAACGGTGAAAATTGTTTCTTCTCACCTTTGGGCTTGTCATACCTGTCATGATAAAAATTAACGCGGCCATCCTTATCATGATACGGATAACGCTTTGACGGCTTCCCGTGTTTGGAGTGTGCGGTCGGTGGCTTGGGTGCATTGTCTGGAACAGGCATGACACACCGCCAGCCGTCATCATCACTGCCCGAATTCCTAACGCTGCTTGATTCTTTCTGGCCGGTTGGTGCCTTATACCATTGCCGGATGGTTTGGAATCACTCCCGGCGTGTTTTGGCGTACTGTTATCTTCGGATGGAATCCCTAGAAAAACAGCCAGCCGTTTGGCTGCTTTTCCTTGGGGTTCGTTTTCCAGATAGGCAACCAGGCTTACCAGATCAAGCCCTTTGTCATTTGTGGCAAAGTCTGACCATGCCCCCGTTTTCAAATTAATTGAAAAGCTGCCCGGCTTGCTGTCTGATCTTTATGGACTCAATGGCAAGTATTCATGGCCTTCACGTTTGCCACCGGGTAGCCAGCGAGCCAGAACGTTATCAATGGCACCCAGTGCGATGGAAGCAATCTTTTTAATGTAGGTTATCTTTGACAAGATCCCCCCCGTTATCAGGTGTTAGCCATGAAAGCGACTGACTAAAAACATCGCTTGCTTGATCCACTACGAGCGATAACGCAATCAAATCCGAATTTCTAAAATCAAACTTTGAATCGATTAACCTGATTAAAAAATCCAAGTGATCAATTGCAAGCCTGCAATCCATAGCCTCTTCTGATTCAACAGGCATTTTATTCTGCAGTTCATTGATCTCATGACGAAGATTTTTCGTTTCCTTCCTAACTCCCTTGGGATCTGTTAGAAGTTCACTCCCGCCTGGAAAGATATACTTGTCATAAAGCGCTTTGAATTTCGGCTGGATTGCCTTGATACGCTCAGTCATAACAGTTTCATAAGTTCCTTTTTCACTAGCGTTCTTATCGGAATCGTCAACAGAAGAACAATGAGATTGGGCAGCGTTCTCATTTTCCTCATTGTCATCGACTTCCGCCATAATCTCCTCGCAATCAGGCCGACTGGATAAAGCTGCAGCCACCCAAAGGCGTGACTGCCGAACAAGTTTGAGCATAAGGTCAAGACCGTGTTCAACATCAGCGGAGCATCGCTGAACGTCTGCCATAGCAACAGCGAGATCACGATCATTCAATATTCCACTTTCCAATTCATCAAACGGTTTTGATAACACAGCCAGAGACACGCGGCGTCCTGCTCTGGAATCATTAAGCCATTTATCAAACTCATCCATTTGGTGAAGTTCAAGCGTTGCAGGTTGCCCATTGCAAGTGTTAACCAATGCTTCGGCATCTTCAATGGTAAGAGAATCAGTTGGCTTGGATGCCTGTGGTATGGCTGAAGTATCACATGGGGGGATTTGATTACTTGATGTCATGATTTATGCTCCTTTGTTTTACGGTTAAGAACCGCTCCCGTACTTGCTGTACAGGTGGGCGGATAAGATGGGTTAGAAGACTGGACGTAAGACCAGCGAGCCCGAAGACTCCCCAAAATATCCACCCATAAAAAACAAAAGGGCAAATAGATAACGGACATAAAAAAACCGCTCAGCGGCGGTATCCGCTTACGTAACAGGCTTCTAAACCCGTGCCAATAATTTGTATTGACGAACAAAGCATAAAGCCAGCAGATTGCATTTGTCAATGGAAACATTATGCACGCCCTCCATTTACCCGACCTTCAAGCCATTTGAAAGCATCCATCACAAAGATATGCTCATTCCTTATGTGTCCTGGATGGTCAGCAAGCCAAGCTTGCAACCAGTCATGGGCTAAACCAGTACCGATAGGGTCAATCCTGCAAGCACACTTTGTCGCAATACCCACTGATACTGCAATGATGCTTTCTCCATCTTGTGCAACAGTGTTAGCAGTCAGTTCTGGCACATTTTTGTGAAAAAGTACCCCGGTTAGAAAATCAATCCTTCCTCCAATGCACAAAAGTGCAATTGCTTCTGGTGACTTTTCCAAAAGACCAACACCTTCACGTTCCTTAATCATGCGATTAATCTTCAGAAACTTATCGACGATATCCTGATCTGCGTCTCGATCCATCTTCGAAATCAATTCTTCATCAGGATGTTTCATCCCGCCACCTCACACAAGGTTTTGCGATCAACAATCAACTTTTTGACAAGAGCCTTGATCTTGTCCTTTGTCTTTCCGGCAATCAGTGCGTTATTAATTGCAATGATTTTATCTTCTGGCCAAGCCACTGAACGCCCGCCCAAGTTAACAGGCGGTGTCATGAGACCGTTTTGGATATCTTCGTAATGGGCTGATCTACTTTTGCCGCGCATATCCAAGGTTTTGGGGAGTCTTAGTAATCTTTTCATCGTTCATTCCATTAAGTTATTTGCTTTAATGTATCCGCCCGTAATTGCTAGGCGTTGCATGAATGATAAATGGGTAAAATCAAGCTGTTATATTTGGCGGGAAAGTGGCGGCGTTATGGCAAGAGTAATGGGGAATTGGCGGGTAACGGAGTGAATCAGTGGCGGAGGAATGGCGGAATAATTAATTCTCGTCAAGCAATCCTCTACATTCTAAGAAAGAATCTCGGTATCCCCTGCTGCGTGAGGGAAAATTTTTACTCAATATTCTTGCTAAAGCATCCTGTCGACACTTACCTTTACGATAAAGCCAGTTAGCAACTCTCGCAGGATTGTATTTGTATGGTTTTCTACCATGTCTAGCACTATCTAGGTGTTTAGTCCCACGGTGTGCTGGAAGGGATCAACGTTAAATTGTTCTGGTTCTTTTGTCCGGATTTTGCAGATGTATTCGTAAGGGGTGAGGCCTTTCAGGGTTTTCAGCCGTCGGGCGAAGT